>Ga0209482_1000338_pt1 | contig 41887 bp, 39 predicted proteins | sample CoawatmetaG10DNA_FD_187512 | JGI IMG/M metagenome (GOLD analysis project Ga0209482, IMG submission 187512) | Marine microbial communities from the West Antarctic Peninsula - Coastal water metaG104-DNA (SPAdes) (version 2) | ecosystem: Environmental > Aquatic > Marine > Coastal ...
GTGTTGGCGGTGAGATACAGCTCACCGATGCGCTGGATGAGCTACTTAAGCGTGACGGGTTAAATGCCTTTGAGACCGACGCTGGAATTTTTGATTGTGGCAACAAGCAAGGTTTTTTGAGTGCAAATTTGGCGGTGGGTATGCGTGATGCTGAGACCAGGCAGTCGATAAAGGTACTGATTGAAAAGAGTGGCTGGTAGGATTCGATAAAGGCTATTATCGCTATACAGGAATTTTGCATGACTCATTATATGTGGTTTTGAAGCAAGAATTTAGCTAAAAATTTACTCAAATTAAATGTGGAGATAAGGTGAAAAAAGTTTACGTTGGAATGAGTGCAGATTTAATTCATCCTGGACACTTGAATATATTAAAAGTTGCATCAGGGTTAGGTCAGGTTACCGTTGGCGTGTTAACGGATTCGGCCATCGCGAGTTATAAAAGATTGCCGTATATGAATTATGAGCAACGCGCAGACATAGTTAGTAATTTAAAGACTGTTTCTGAAGTAATTCCGCAATCAACCCTAGATTATAGTGAGAATTTAAAAGCTCTCAAGCCCGACTATGTGGTTCATGGAGATGATTGGAAAGATGGCATTCAGCAAAAGACTCGTCAGATCGTGATCGATATCATAGCTCAGTGGGGTGGAGAGTTAGTTGAGGTGCCTTACACTCAAGGTATTTCATCTACTGCTTTAAATAAAGCGGTGAAAGAATTGGGCACTACACCACAAATTCGACTGTCTAGTTTGCGTCGTTTATTGAAGGCAAAACCTTTAGTTCGATTTCTAGATCTTCATAATGCGTTAAGCGGTCTCATTGTCGAGCACACTAAAGTAGAGGTGGATGGCGTTTCTCGTGAATTTGACGGTATGTGGGGGAGCAGTCTTACTGATTCAACAGCTAAAGGGAAGCCCGACATTGAAGCGGTTGATGTAAGTTCGAGGATGTCGACTTTAAGTGAGGTGCTAGAGGTCACTACTAAGCCTATTATTTATGATGCTGATACAGGAGGTCAGACTGAACATTTCAAGTTCACCGTGAGAACTCTAGAGCGACTAGGGGTGTCTGCTGTTATTATTGAGGATAAGACCGGATTGAAGAAGAACTCTTTATTTGGTAATGAGGTCCCGCAAACCCAGGACAGTATTGAGAATTTCTCTGACAAAATTTCGTCAGCTAAAAAAGCTCAAGTAACGGATGATTTCATGGTTATAGCCCGTATAGAAAGCCTTATTTTGGAGGCAGGGATGGATGATGCGATTATACGTGCTAAGGCATTCCTGGAGGCTGGAGCGGACGGGATTATGATTCACAGCAGGAAAAAAGATCCTGCTGAAATATTGGAGTTTTGTCGACAATATGCCGAAATCGCTAATCGAAAGACATTGGTCGTTGTGCCTTCAAGCTATAATTCTATTACTGAAGATGAGCTAGAGGAAGCAGGTGTTAATGTTGTCATATATGCAAACCAATTACTTCGGAGTGCTTTTCCTGCTATGCAGAGCACTGCGCAGAGCATCTTGAAGCATAGCCGGTCTCAGGAGTGTGATGAGAGTATGCTTTCTATCAAGCAAATTTTAGAACTTATACCCGGGACTAAATAATGATTAGCGTGAAGGTTTTTATCGTAGGCTCTAGCTATATCTATCGCTCTGCTTGATATTGATGCCAAGTGTTCCATGGGTATTTTTGGTAAAACTGATTATTATTCAATAAATGATTAATCATTAATCATTAATCATTAATCATTAATCATTAGTCATTAGTCATTAGTCATTAGTCATTAGTCATTAGTCATTAGTCATTAGTCATTAGTCATTAGTCATTAGTTCAAAGAAGATCTAGATCTTATATGTGTGGAATAAATCTCTTATACAGCTATAACGGTTCAAGTCAGGGTGTTGACCGCCTTGAATTGAGTCGTACTCGAAAGCATATGTTTCATCGAGGCCCTGATGGAGGGGGTGAGTGGATTTCTAGTAATGGTCGCGTTGGTCTTGGGCATCAAAGATTGTCGATTATTGATTTATCTGATAATGGTGCACAACCAATGCAGATTGCTAATGGAAGCGGTAGTATCGTAATAACTTTCAATGGTGAAATTTATAATTATAGCTTAATCAAAACTGAGCTAATGGAAAGAGGTTATACATTTAGCTCAGACTCTGATACCGAGGTGTTGCTGCGTCTTTATGAGGCAGATGGGGTAGATATGCTTTCAGCATTGAGGGGAATGTTCTCATTTGCTATTTGGGATTCTAAATTGGATGCCATGCTAATAGCGCGCGATCCTTTTGGTATAAAGCCTTTGTACTACTCTGATGACGGGTCAGTATTTAGGGCGGCATCACAGGTAAAAGCCTTAGTTGCAGGAGGCGCTATTTCTAATGAAGTGGATTTGGCAGCCCAAGCAGGGTTCTATATTTTTGGCAGTGTCCCAGAGCCACTGACAATGTATAAGGATATAAAAGCGTTACCTGCGGGATCATATAAGTGGATTAGCCGAGATGGTCAGTGTGAGGCGGTAACATATTTTTCGGTCGCAAAAACGTTTTCCGAAGCCGCTAGTAGTGGTTATCAATATGGTAAAATAGAAGCTGCGGAAATTATCACTAAGGCAGTTAAGGATACAGTCGATCACCATTTAGTATCGGATGTTTCAGTAGGCGCTTTTCTGTCGTCAGGTATTGATTCAAACGTTATAGTTGATTTTGCGAATCGAGGCTCCGTATCAGCTTTACAGACTTTAACTATGTCCTCGGCAGAGCATCAAGGTACTCCGATAGATGAATCGTTGCTTGCTCGAAAGATTGCCGAAAAACATGGGGGAATCCACTCCGAACACTTATTCTCTTTTGATGAATTTAATTCTGGAATGGGTCTATTTTTAGATGCAATGGATCAGCCTAGTATTGATGGTGTAAATTCCTATTTTGTCGCTAAAGCTGCCTCTGACCTTGGTTGGAAGGTAGCATTGTCGGGAGTTGGGGGAGATGAGATTTTTGGCGGTTATCCTAGTTTCTCTAGAATGCCATTTATTGTTAAGTATATGCAATTATTTAAAGAGGATAATTATCTTAGTAGGTTTTTATCTTTTGGTGTCAAGGGATTAGGGAAATATCGGTCAATTAGCCCAAAATTACAGGGGTTAGCTCAATATGGTGCTACGTATTCTGGTGCGTACTTACTGCAGAGAGGGCTTTTTTTACCCGAAGAATTAGGTCAAATAATGGGCGTCGACGAAGCTCGAGAGGGTTTAGAGCTGTTGCAGCCGTCGAGACTGGTTAGTGACTGTCTTGATACCGAAAGTAAACATTCGAATGCCAATGTTTCCATACTCGAATCTTCAATGTATATGAAAAATCAACTCTTGCGTGATATGGATTGGGCTTCAATGCGCCATTCGCTCGAAGTAAGAACGCCGTTCGTGGATTCACATTTTCTAAAGGCAGTAGCCCCTCTTGCCTTAACTAAGCAAAAAACTTGTGACAAGGAATTGCTACTAAATAGTTGTTCAGCTCCAGTTAGGCGTATTCTTAAAAGTCGCGCTAAGACTGGTTTTAATGTTCCGTTAGGTCATTTTATCAATAAATTGGATGATTATGATAATTGGAAGAGTGTTGCGTGTCTTCGTGGCCCTAATGTGGCAAGTTCAAGGCGTTGGAGCTTTGTTGTTATGTCTAACTATCTCGAGGGCATGGTTTAAAATCTAATTTGAGAGTTAGTTGCTGAGTTGCTAGCTCCAAGACTGCCCTTACCTGTTGAGTAAAAGATCATTAAAAACAAAAAAATTAGGAGCTCATGTTTTGGTTGAACGACATAGCGTTACTGTTGTTGGGTCAGGGTACGTCGGTCTGTCGTTGTCAGTGTTACTTGCCCAAAATAATGATGTAGTTATGCTTGATATTGATTCTTCAAGAGTGGAAAGTATTAATAAAAGACAGTCGACCGTGTCAGACAAGGATATAGAGTCATTCTTGACTAGCAAGCAACTCACGTTAAAGGCTACATTGGATGCGAAGATAGCTTATAAAAATGCGAGTTTTATTGTAGTTGCAACGCCCACCGATTATGACCTAAATACAGGCTACTTTGATACATCTTCGGTGGACTCTGTTGTTGAAGACGCCCTCCAGTCCAACAAGCATGCCTTGGTGGTAATAAAATCTACTATTCCAGTTGGACACACGCTACTGCTACAAAAAAGATTCGGAACTAGCAGAGTTATTTTTTCTCCTGAATTTTTGCGAGAAGGGCAGGCTCTGAATGATAACCTCTACCCGTCGAGAATCATTATAGGAAGTCATTGTAAAAGAGGGCGGAAATTTGCTGAGCTTTTACAAGCAGGTGCCGAAAAAAATAATATCGAAATTCTCTTTATGGATTCTACAGAAGCTGAGGCCGTAAAGTTGTTTTCAAATACGTTTCTCGCAATGAGAGTGGCTTTTTTTAATGAGCTGGATTCCTATGCCTTGATGCATAATTTAAATACTAAAAGTATTATTGAAGGTATGTGTCTTGATAAGCGGATTGGCAAAGGGTACAACAATCCTTCGTTCGGTTATGGGGGCTACTGTCTCCCGAAAGACACAAAGCAGCTACTAGCTAATTATAGAAATACACCTCAAACCTTAATCGAAGCAATTATTTCTTCAAATGAAACGCGCAAAGACTTCATCGCAGATGAGATTTTAAAAGCTGAGTATAGAGTCGTTGGCTTTTATCGTCTTGCTATGAAAGAAGGCAGCGATAATTTTAGATCCTCAGCGATCATAGGCGTTATTGAGAGGGTTAAAGCAGCAGGTGTAAAGGTCCTTCTGTATGAGCCTAGTGTTACTAGTGCTGAGTTTTTAGAGTGCGAAGTTATAGCCGATCTTGGTATTTTCAAACACAAGTGTAACTTGATAATCACTAATAGATTTTGTGAAAGCTTATCTGACGTGAATAGCAAAGTCTTTAGCCGAGATGTTTTTGGGGATAATTAGATATCTACGAACTCGAGTTTTTAGCAAAGAGTTATTGTTTCCTAGTTTCTGCCTTCGGTGGTGCATGTAGCTGGAGTCATTAGATTCCTTATAAAAAATCTAACTCAAGATGCCCTGAGTTAATATAAAGAGTAAACTTTTATGAATATATGTCCAGTAATACTAGCGGGAGGCAGTGGCACTCGTTTGTGGCCGTTATCTAGATCGTCTCACCCGAAGCAGTTTTTATCACTGGCTGGAGTTCACTCAATGCTTCAATCAACGCTGCTACGAGTATCTGGGTTGAGTGAGAGCGAAGGAATAACAATTTGCAATGAAGAGCACAGATTTTTCGTTGCAGAGCAGTTAAGAGAGATTGGAAAACTGGGCACTATAATTCTAGAGCCAGCTGCCCGTAATACAGCCCCAGCTCTAGCCTTAGCTGCTCTTTCAGTCGACCCGGATAGTATTTTATTGGTTCTTCCTGCAGACCACATTATAAAGAACGAGGAGGCCTTTATTGCTGCTATAGCTCATGCGCTTCCTTCTGCCGAGGATGGAAAATTAGTGACCCTCGGTATTGTTCCGACTGAGGCCCATATGGGTTATGGATATATTCATCGTGGTGAGGCGGTAGGTGGAGGGTTCACTGTTTTAGATTTTGTGGAAAAGCCAAGTTTAGAGAAAGCACAGGGTTATATTAACGCTGGTAGTTACTATTGGAATAGTGGAATTTTCTTATTCAAAGCCAGCCAATATCTTAAAGAGTTAGAGTTGTATAGTCCTAAAATCTATCAAGTGTGCTCCGCTGCGGTTAAGACAATGTCATCGGATCTCGATTTTTTAAGGCCTAATAAAGAAATCTTCGAATCTTGCCCGACGGATTCTATAGATTATGCAGTTCTAGAGAAGACTTCTAACGCAATTGTAATACCTATGGAGGCTTCATGGAGCGATGTTGGCTCTTGGGCCTCATTATGGAGTATTAACGAAAAAGATGAATCAGGTAATGTGATTCGCGGAGACGTAATAGAACATAAGTCAAAAAATTCTTATTTACGGTCTGAAAATAAGTTAATTGCAGCAGTCGGGGTGAATGATTTAATTGTGGTTGAGACAAAAGATGCAGTTTTAGTTGCAGATAGAAATAGTGTTGATCAAGTTAAGTTGGTCATACAACAATTAAAAGACGCAGGTAGAACTGAGATAGATGTGAATCGTGAAGTATTCCGCCCCTGGGGAAAATATGATTCTTTAAACGCTGAAGAAGGCTACCAAGTAAAGCTTATAACTGTTAATCCAGGTGCAAAACTAAGTTTGCAAAAACATCACCACCGCTCTGAGCATTGGATTGTTGTGGCCGGCTCGGCAGAAGTAACAAGAGATGGAGAGATCTTTCCGCTATTAGTGAATGAATCTACTTACATTCCGCTTGGGTCTATTCATTCGCTAAAAAATCCAGGCAAAATTCCTCTAAAATTGATCGAAGTTCAGTCGGGTGGTTATCTGGGAGAGGATGATATTGTTAGGTTTGAAGATATCTATGGTCGATTAAAAAATTAAAGATTTAGGAACTTAGTAAATGATAGAAAAAATTGAACATCAAGGTGTTGTGCTCTCTATTATAATTAGGGCTAGTTACGAGAGCGAGGGTATTAGTTTTTTAACTCCTGATGATTTCCCTCAGCAAGTTGGTTATATGAAAAGAGAGAGGGACTATGTGATTCCTCCGCATGTTCATAACGCGGTAGAGCGTAAAATCTATGATACGCAAGAAGTACTTTTAATTAAGAGCGGAAAAGTCCGTGTCGACTATTATGATGATGCTAGGAATTACTTACAAAGCCGTCTGTTGAACGCAGGAGATGTTGTTCTCTTAGCTTACGGAGGGCATGGATTTGTTATGCTTGAAGATAGTGAAATTATTGAAGTGAAGCAAGGACCATATGTGGGAGACAATGATAAAACTCGGTTTAGTCCCGTTGATAGTCATAAAGTGAGGGTTGAAAGGTGATATTAGTCAATGAACCGGTGTTAAATGGAAACGAAAAAAAGTATCTAAATGAATGTATTGACACTGGCTGGATCAGTTCAGAGGGCCCGTTTGTTAAGACGTTTGAATCTCAGATGGCGACATATTTAGGTAGGAGGTTTGCTACAGCATGCTCGAGCGGCACTGCTGCCCTAGATATAGCTGTTGCTGCTTTGGGGTTAAAAGAGGGTGATGAGGTCATCATGCCGTCATTTACAATAATTTCATGTGCTCAAGCTTTGACGCGACTGGGAGTTAAACCAGTTGTTATTGACTGTGACTATAGCACTTTTAATATTAGAGTTAGTGACATCGAGGCGGTAATCACCAAAAAAACTAAAGCTATCATGGCTGTGCATATTTTTGGTTTGACTGTAGATATGGACCCATTGTTGGACGTTGCAAAAAAATATAACTTAAAGGTAATCGAGGACGCTGCCGAAGTGATCGGACAAGATTATAAAGGTAAAAAATGTGGAAGTTTCGGGGATATTAGTATTTTAAGCTTTTACCCGAATAAGCATATTACGACAGGTGAAGGCGGTATGGTTTTATGTAACGATGTTTATTTAGATCAGGCCGCAAAAAAATTGAGGAATCTTTGTTTTGGATCTAATAGATTTGTTCACGATGAGATTGGGTTTAATTACAGAATGACTAATATGCAAGCGGCATTAGGTGTTGCTCAATTAGAAAATATTCAGCAAGTTGTGCTTAAGAAAAGATTGATAGGTGAGATGTATGATGATCTTTTAGGTGACTTAAATATGATAAATTTACCTATCAAAGCGACTAGTTATTGTGAAAATATTTATTGGGTTTATGCAATTACAATAAAGGATGATTATGGTGCAACTGGACAAGAGATGATTGATAAATTGGCAGCAGAAGGAATTGGAGCTAGACCCTTTTTTTATCCCATGCATCAACAACCGGTTTTCAAAAGAATGGGCCTTTTTAAAAACCTAAATCTCCCGAACAGTGAAAAACTCTATAAAAAGGGATTTTACATCCCTAGTGGGCTCGCGCTTTCTCAAGATCAAGCCGACAAAGTATCATCCGTTTTACACAATATCCTTTAATTATAGACTAGAAAATATTTTGAACTTATTCAGTTCTTTGCGTGTTGCTAGCGAGATCTGTTTTCCCTATAGGATTAAAAATGAGAAAAAAAGCGTTTATCACAGGTATTACGGGTCAAGATGGCTCTTACTTAGCCGAGTTATTGCTAGATAAAGACTATGAGGTGCATGCCACGATTAGAAGATCATCGGTATTCACAACTCAAAGAATTGACCATTTATATGATATCCACCCTAATCTTCATGTTTATCATGGTGATTTAACGGACTCCAGTAATCTACGTCGTCTCATCGGTAAAATAAGACCCGATGAAATTTATAATTTGGGTGCGCAATCACATGTTGCTGTATCTTTCGATGTGCCTGAGTACACAGCCGATGTTTCGGGGTTGGGGACTATTCGGCTGCTCGATGCAATGCGGGATTTGGATTATAAATGTAAATATTATCAAGCCTCTACTTCAGAATTGTTTGGTGGAATTCCAGGGACTGAGCCGCAAAGTGAAACTACCCCCTTTTATCCCAAGTCGCCTTATGGCGCGGCGAAGCTTTATGCCTACTGGATAACGGTTAACTATCGTGAGTCTTATGACCTATTCGCTTGCAATGGTATCCTGTTTAATCATGAATCTCCTAGGAGAGGTGAAACTTTTGTTACTAAGAAGATTACTAAGGCAGTTGCTGCAATTTTCAAAGGCAAACAAGAGGTTTTGCAACTCGGCAATTTAGATGCTAAGCGTGACTGGGGTCATGCTAAAGATTTTGTATACGCGCAGTGGCTAATGCTTCAGCAGGATCAGCCGAAAGATTATGTAATTGCTACTGGTGAGACTCATACCGTACGAGAGTTCGTCGAGCTAGCGTTTAAAGAGGTAGGAATTGAGATTAAGTGGGTAGGCTTTGGTGTTGACGAAAAGGGAGTTGATGTTAAGACTAACCGCGTTTTGGTGGAAGTTAGCGAAAGTTATTTTCGTCCTGCGGAAGTCGAAATTTTGTGGGGTGATCCTTCAAAAGCTGAAAAAGAGTTGGGTTGGAATAGAAAAGTCACATTTCAAGAGTTAGTAGCTGGAATGGTTAAGTATGATTTAGCGCACGATCACTTTGGAGGTTTAGAGTGATATACCGTTGTTATCTGAGGAAGAGTTAAAATGAATAAACTACATACAGTGTATGGTGGAAAGACAGTCATCATCACGGGGCATACGGGGTTTAAGGGTAGCTGGCTATCGATCTGGCTCACTCTTCTGGGAGCTAAGGTTATTGGTATTTCTAACGCTGTTCCTACTGCTCGCTCGAATTTTTCAGCATCGAATGTACCGGCATTTATTGAAGATCATCGACTAGATATCAGGGACATTAATGGTATTTCAAAGATTATCGAGGCGAGGCAACCTGACTTTATATTTCATTTAGCGGCTCAGGCTTTGGTGCGCCCATCATATGAATCTCCATTTGAAACATTGTCTGTTAACGCTCTAGGCTCAGCAGCAGTTTTAGAGGCTCTTCGGTGCTCTGCCACCGAAAAAAAAGTCGTTGCGGTAATGATAACTAGTGATAAAGCCTATGATAATCTCGAGTGGAAGTGGGGTTATAGAGAGACGGACTCACTAGGAGGAAAAGATCCATATAGTGCCTCAAAAGGAATGGCTGAGCTGGCTATTAGGTCTTACACAGATTCATTTTTTGATAAAGTGATGCCTAATGTGAGTGTAGGAATTACTAGGGCAGGAAATGTAATTGGCGGCGGTGATTGGGCGCTTGATCGAATTGTTCCAGACTGCGTAAACGCTTGGTCAATGGATGAGCGAGTCAGTATTCGAAGCCCTCTAGCTACACGCCCATGGCAACATGTATTGGAACCTCTTAGTGGGTATTTGGCTCTTGGTGCTGAGCTGGTCGCTAATCCAGCTTTAAATGGAGAAGCCTATAATTTTGGCCCTAACTCAAATCAAAATCACTCCGTGAGTCACTTGATTGATGAGATGGCAAAACACTGGGACAAAGTACGCTGGATTGATGATTCTAATAATAGCAATGCTGTGCATGAGGCAGGACTACTGAAGCTCAATTGTGATAAAGCACTTTTTGACCTCAAATGGAAGCCGACCTTAGACTTCAAGGGTACAGTCCAACTGACTATAGAGTGGTATAAAGAGTATTATCAAAATATTGGCGCCGACATGCATGATTTCACCGTAAGCCAAATACTTTCATATGTGGATAATGCGGAAAAACTTCAAATAGACTGGGCTCTTAATGATTAAAGACGTTAATTTAACATCACTAAGTATTATAAATGTTCCAGGTGGCGACGTAATGCATGCGCTAAAGTCCAGCGAGGTTGGGTTCGTAAATTTTGGCGAAGCATATTTTTCAAATATCGAGTTTGGTGTGATTAAAGCCTGGAAAAGGCACCGTCAAATGCAATTAAATTTAATCGTACCGATTGGCCGAGTAAAATTTGTTTTGTTTGATGATAGAAACGGGGTCGAAAATAGTGTTTTCCAGGAAGTATTTTTGTCTCCAGAAAACTACTTAAGATTAACTATACCCCCATTGATATGGGTTGGATTTCAAGGGTTGGCAAAGGAAAATTCAACGTTGCTTAATATAGCAAGTATTGAGCATTCAGATGAAGAGTTAGATAGACGTTCGCTAAAAGATATTAATTATTCGTGGGAGTTAAGTAAATGAAAGCCGTAATTCTAGCAGGGGGGTTGGGGACTCGATTGAGTGAAGAGACTAGTAAACGCCCTAAACCTATGATCGAGATAGGTGGGAAACCTATTCTCTGGCATATTTTAAAAATGTATTCTTTTCATGGCATCAATGAGTTCATTATTTGTTGTGGCTACAAGGGATATGTTATCAAGGAGTACTTTGCTAATTATTTTTTACATATGTCCGATGTAACCTTTGACATGCAGAAAAATAGTATGTTTGTCCACAATAAGCGCGCTGAGCCATGGAAAGTAACGCTCGTCGACACTGGTGATAACTCAATGACGGGAGGGAGACTGCGTCGTGTAAAACAGTATCTTGAGCCTGGAGAAGCTTTTTGTTTCACTTATGGGGATGGTGTTGGTGATATCGATATCGCTAGCTCGATTCTCTTCCACAATAGCCATAATAAGTCGGCCACTATGACATGCACCTATCCGCCTGGTCGATTCGGCGCTATTGAAATAAATTTAGGTCAGGTTCAAAGTTTTACGGAAAAACCACGAGGTGACGGAGTAATGGTGAATGGTGGTTTTTTTGTATTAGATCCGTCTGTGATTGATCTGATTGACAATGATAGCACTATTTGGGAGCAAGAACCTTTGAGTAATCTTGCCAAGAAAGGGGAACTTATGGCCTATGAGCATAGCGGGTTTTGGCAGCCTATGGATACGCTAAGAGATAAGAGGTACTTAGAAGAATTGTGGGAGTCTGATCGTGCCCCATGGAAACAGTGGAGTAGTTAGGGTTGATTTTAGTGACAGGTGGTTTAGGGTTTATAGGTGGAAGAGTTACTGCTGCCCTCGTTAGTGCCGGATTTAAGGTAAAAGTTGCGACTAGCAGAAAAAATGGCCACTTACCCAATGAGTTAGTTTCATGTGATCTCGTCACTATTGATTTATCTTGTATGGAAAATTTACTTTCAATATGTGAGGGCGTCTCTGTAATCATTCATTTGGCGGGCACCAATGCAAATAGTTGCGCAGCTGATCCTGTCAATGCCCTGATGGTCAATGGGTTAGGCACTCTAAACCTGCTTAATGCCGCGAAAACTTGTTCTGTAAAGCAGTTTATTTATTTTTCAACAATTCATGTATATGGCACACCTCTCTCTGGCGAAATAAACGAAAAAAAGTTGCCGAAACCGGCGTCCTCATACGCGATAACTAATCGCCTTGCTGAGGACTATACTTTAGCTTTTGGTAGCTCTGGTGAGTTAGATGTTGCTGTTCTAAGGTTGTCCAATGCAGTGGGTCTTCCGCTTACTAATCATAGTGATGGTTGGAAATTAGTTGTTAATGATTTTTGTCAGCAAGCAATTTCCTCTAGAGCGATAGTGATAAATAGTAGTGGCGCACAAAAAAGAAACTTCGTGGCCATGCAAAGTTTAACTGAGATCGTCTTGGGCCTTGTTGAATCAGGCCTTGGGGTGATGCGGGGAGAAATATTTGATGTCGGTGGCGAAACTGTTTCGATACTAGGAATGGCTAAAATCATATCGGAGAGATGTACAAAATTATTTGGCTACACAATTGCGATTAAAACCAGTTCGATAAGAGAGGATCTAGCTAGTTTTGAGTTCCAAGCAAAGAGAATAAAGGAATTTGACTTTCGTGAACACCCGCTGATTGACGAAATTGACAAGGTACTAGTTTACTGTAATACAAATTTTAATCATACGGTGTCAGATAAGTGAAAATATTAGCAATTTCTTGGGCTTCGCATACCGAGGTTAACCGCCAGATATTTAGAGTTCTGAGTGCTGCTTATAATCTAGAAGTAACGATTATCATCCCAAGATCTATTAATATTGATGGAGTTCCGGTCGGGTGTGATCCTTATACTATTGAAGATATTGATATAATTGCGTTAGACGTAACAAATGGTAATCCAAGGTTTAATAGGTATATCGGGATTAATTCTGTCATTGCAAAAATCAAGCCCGATATTATTTTTCATGAAGATGATCCAATTTCTCTTCAGGCTATTCAATACGGTCTTTTGTGTCGTGTTCACAAGGCAAAGCTAATATGTCGAACAAATCAAAATACTGATATTTCCTATGCCTATGAGATCAAGAGATTAGGGTTTTTGAAGGGAGCTTTGTATGCGGGAATGAAACTCTCAATGTTTTGGATGTCGCGGCGTCTTATTAGCCATATATTTTCGATAAGCGAAGATGGATCTAGTATATACAAAAAATTAGGCTTTCAATCTGTGACAAAAATCCCTCTCGGTTTAGATGAAGAGACTTTCAGGATTGATAGTGGTCAGCGTGAGAGGATTCGTCAAAACATTGGTGTCGACCATCTTATTTTTGGATATTTCGGACGCGCGATTGAAGGAAAGGGTCTTCACTTGTTACTTGAAGCACTTTCAAAACTCAAGGGGTACAGTTGGTCATTACTGTTGGATGAATCCATCAGAAATTCAAATGATGATTATCATCAAAAAGTTAATGGGCATCTAAAACAATGGCAGTTAGAGGATAGAGTTTTCTTTTTTAAAGCCGATCATCGAGAAATTGCAGGTTACATGAATGCTGCTGATGTTGTAGTTGTTCCGTCAATAACCACGACTGGTTTTAAAGAACAATATGGCAGGGTTGCTCCAGAGGCTATGGCTTGCAGTTGCCTGGTAATAGCGTCTAATTCAGGGACTTTACCTGAGCTAGTGGATGATGCGGGCTGGATTTTTGATGAGGGCAATATTTGTGATTTAGCTGACCTTTTAAAGCAGGCCATTGAGACCAAAGACTTGCTGTCAATAGGAATTAAAGCATCTAATTATGCTCGTAAATACCTCGGGGTCAATAAACAAGCTGAGATAATGATGACTGTTTTTAATGCTCATGCAATATTGAGAGAAAAGAGGTCTATTTAATTTTAGGGTAGTCTTGATGCTTTGTGACAAAGCGTACATAGATAAATTTCAATTATTTACTTGCTCTAGGATTAATTGATTTAAATAATAAACCTATAAAAGTTAACTAATTCATTTGCTTGCATATGCTAGGAAAATCATGCTGAAATTTTTTGATAGGGCAGTCTATTGGTTAGTAAGAACGCTCTTACCGCTGATAATTCGTCCAAAAAACAAGATCATATTAATTAGTGAGGGTCCCTCCGGCTGTAATTCGTATGCTTTGTTCACTTACCTCTCAAAAACTTCAATTAATTTCGAGGTAGAAATCTTTTACAATCCAAGTTTTGACTCTTCAAGTACGATTGCCCAATATTTTAAAAAAATCCGTTTCTTGTCCTCAGCGAAACTTATTGTGACGACTCATGGGCCAGTTTCATTGAGAGGTCGCAAAGAAATTAACACCTGGCACTCTCCATTGTTCAAATCCATATTAGCCATGGAAAATCCATCTCAGACTACTAGATTAGATACAAATTGGCGGGGAGTAGACAGTATTCTGTCATATTCTCAACTATATTCGAGTCTTATGGTAGCCTGTACATTGACTAATCCTTACCGACATCTAATTACAGGTGCGCCAAGAAATGATTTTTTATATGACTCGGATGGTCGCAGGAATCTAGAAAGAATTACTCAATCTAGCTTAGATGGTAAAAAGATAATTTTCTTTGTCCCCACATTCAGGATGGGATACTCAAAGCTGCAGGGATCAAAAAGTCTTGAAAATATATTTGGGTTCCAAGAATTTGATTCAAAGAGCTTTAATGAATTCCTGTTGAGAAATAATTTATTATTTGTTTATAAACTTCATCCCAACGAGGAAAAGTTTTATTCTGAGTATACAAATCTAATAAATACTGAGCTCTCTTGTCGGTTGAGTAATGATGTTTTATCGGAACATGATTTGGACTTATACCAAATTATTAACGCCGCAGATATCCTTATCACTGATTATTCAGGAATTTTCATAGATTATTTGTTATTAGATAGGCCTATTATATTCACTCCTGTTGATCTTGAAAGTTATGCGAAGACAAGAAGTTTTTTATATGGCCCATTCGATGAGTGGACGCCAGGTAGAAAGGTCCTAACGCAAAACGAGTTAGTTGGTGAGATTTCTGCTCTTTTAGAGGGTGGTGATGAGTTCGAGCTGGAAAGACGCTCGGCAACCAACATTTGGCATGATTATCAAGATAATAAGTCTTCGGAGCGATCTTCAGAGGTTATAAAAAAATTATTATTTTCGGGAGAGAAAAATTGAAAGTTGTGGTTTCCCTTGTTGGACGATTTCATGCTTTTGATCTCGCCGAGCAATTAGAAAAGAGAGGATATTTAGGCAAACTTGTAACGACTTATCCAAAAATTCTTATCAAACGCTGGAAAATATCAAAGAAAAATATTATTTCTTCCCCATTGTTGGAAATAGCAAATAGGCTTAAAAATAGAATTCCGTTTGTCTCAGATCAGGGTGCTAGCCTTTTGATAAAGCGTATTCACACGTTTAAAGTATCTAAGCAACTTAATGATACTGATATTTTAGTTGCGTGGGGTGGCAGTTCATTAAAAGCGATAATTAAGGCCAAGAAAATGGGTATACCAGTTATTCTCGAGAGGGGAAGTACTCATCACTCTTTTCAGATGCGAATACTGGAAGAGGAAAGCGAGATTTGTGGTTTTGAGTTCACTCCTGATTATTATATTTGGGAACGAGACTTACTGGAATATGAATTAGTTGATTATATTTCAGTCCCTACAAACTTTGTAAAAAATACATTTTTGCAATATGGCATTCCAGAAGGTAAGTTGCTTGTTAATGCTTATGGTGTGGACTTAAGTTCCTTTTATCAGATTAAAAAAGATGATGACATCTTCCGTGTTATTTTCTGTGGTCAGATGTCTTTTCAGAAGGGAGTGCACTACCTTTTACAGGCATTCACAGAACTAGGTATAGAAGGTGCTGAATTGTGGCTGATCGGAGGAATGGATCCTACAATGGAAAGTTATATTCGAGGATTTTTATCGGATAGTATTATTTATAAGGGATCTTTTCCACAGTCGGAGCTTTATAAGCTATATTCACAAGGGTCCGTATTCTGCATGCCATCCATTCAGGAGGGTATGGCTATGGTGCAGCTTCAAGCAATGGCATGTGGACTTCCGTTGATATGTTCAGAGGCTAGTGGCGGTGAAGATATCTTATCCGTTGATGGTGAAGAGGGCTTCGTAGTACCTATTAGGAGTGTTTCAGGGCTTAAGGAAAAAATACTTCACTTGCATGATAATCCTAACCTTTGCAAGTCTATGGGCGAAAAAGCAAAAAAACGTGTTTCTAGCGGATTTACTTGGGATGACTATGGCGATCGTACTATCCTAAATTATGAGCATATCGTATCTAAAATAAATTAAGAGCGCCGTATACTGAATGAAGTATTTAGATACTTTTATTAAATCTGCTGGATCTTGGATGATAGCTGGAGGACTTTTTCAGGCAATTTCGGGATTAGGAGCAAATGTTGTTTTGGCTAGAAATCTTGAGGTACAAGATTTCGGATTATTCGCGCTAGTCTCCTCAATAATTGGTTTAGTAGCGTTATTAGCCAATTCATGTGCAGGGACATTGGCGATCAGCTCGAATGAAGCTGACTTTCAAGGAGAATATAAATCCAAACTGTATTCTATTTTTTTAGTGGAATTACTGTTAATCGCCATTGTTTCAAGCGTCTTATTGCTAGTTTTAAATCAAATGACTTTCGGGATAATGCTGTATATCTTGGGAACCGTAATTGTCAGTTGGTCTGATTTTCAAATGAAATTTATAGAGCGCCATAACAGATTTAGAGAGGTTAGCGTTGTCGAGACTAGCTCGGAATTATTAAGCCATATTCTGGCGGTAATTGTTCTTTTATTAGGCTTCGGTGTCTTGGCTTTATACATAAGATTGTTTTTTAAGGGCACTATAAAAGTAGGATTCCAAGTCTTTTATTGTAAGATACCGAGTATCCCCTTTGTTAAGTTCGACAGATTATGGTTAAAAACATATTTTCATAATGCTAAGCACTTTTACACGAGTGGAATGCTTGAAAGTGGTCTTGAGCGCATTATCATATTATTTTTAGGAGCATTTTCTGGGGTGAAGGAAACTGGATTTTTCTTTCAGGCGAGGCGTCTCGCAATAGTTCCTCACCAGATCCTCCAACCATATTTCTTTAGAATTTTATTTAACACTTTTAGTAGAGATGACTCATATAAATCAGCTTTTAGAGAGCTTAATAAAAATATGGTCTTTTTATTGATTTTATTATTCCTAGCATTGGTCTTAACTTTTACTATCGGACATGACGTTATTGTTTTTACATTTGGGTCAAAGTGGGCTCCAGTTACAGAAATAATATATTGCCTAAGCGGAATTATTGCTGCATCCGTGCCGTTCGAACTTCTTAAAGCATTTTATCAAGCCAAAAGCGTTAACATGGCCAAATTTTTATATTTTGGAAGAGGGGCTCAATATTTTTGTTTAAGTCTTTCGATCATAGTTTCTTTGATAATTGGCAGTCACTATGTTCTGATATTGTCAGTAGGTATATCCGCTGGGTATATCGTTGGTAGCATGCTGCTATATTATATTCTTTATGGTCTGGTTAATAACACGCCGGACTCTAGGATTACGTAATCAGTACAAACGCATCTGCAAAACTCTAATTAATATCAACTAAACTCCAAGGATCGTATGAAAAAAAGAGTCTTGTTTGTATCCAATACTTATGAGGGATATCCTAATGATCATATTTTGGAAGCGTTTCAGAATAGAGAGGATGTCGCACTTGACGTACTTTACTCTTTGCCTTTGCATCATAAAGATACTATTGGGCAGAAGATATTTCATAAATGTAAGATACCGCTTGACCTTAACAACCTAAATAAAGATATTCTTAAGGTGGTTGAGGAGCATAATCCAGAGATTATATTTATAGTTAAGGGGCTCAGTGTATACCCTGGAACTCTGAAAAAGATAAGGATGCGCAACAAAGATTCAATACTAGTAAGTTGGTCATTGGACGATATGTATGCTCGTCATAATCGTAGTTTTTATTATACCCAGGGGCTAAAATATTATGATCACGTATTCACAACAAAATCATATAATGTTGAAGAGCTTAAGAGCTTAGGAGCGCGAAATGTTAGTTTTCTGTATCAAGCTTATTCTAGATACAGGCATTTAAATGAAACCCTAGACGTTACTGAACCGACTAAAAGGGATATTTCGTTTGTGGGTTATGCGGATGAAATTCGCTTTAGAACTATTCTATTTCTAGCAGATAATGGCGTTAAAGTAGAGTTAGCCGGAGGTACTTGGGAAAAGTTTAAAAGCGATGGACATGAAAATATTAGTATTCATGCTCGCGACTTATTAGGGGAAGAATACTCTGATTTTATTCGTACTTCCAAAATCAACTTAGGTTTTCTACGAAAAATAAATAGGGACCTTCATACAAGCCGAAGCGTTGAAATTCCTGCCTGTGGTGGGTTTCTTCTGGCGGAGCGAACGAGTGAGCATGATGAGCTATTCGAAGATAAGGTAGAGGCAGTTTTTTTTGACGACGACCAAGATTTGCTAAGGCTGGTAAGACACTATTTGTCAGATGATAAGCAAAGGGATTTGATTCGAATGAGAGGCCTAAAAAGATGTCACGATTCAGATTACTCCTATGACAAAATGGTGGACATAATGCTATTAAAGGTTGTTTAGCATGGCTTGTTGTGGATAGTTAAGAGATCAAAGAATTTAGTTGCTACCTTATGGGTAGACGTTACCCTTTAAGCGAGAAAACCTCACAATAACAGCCTAAAAAGCTTAGATTATAGGTTTCAGTGTGATTTACCTTAGCTAAATGTAGGAAGTTACAGTTAACTGTTTAGCTATGTTGGGTATTTGTAGGTTACCCCAAGTGATTTTTCTCAATTATTAATAAAAGACAATAATGGAAGTAAAAATGAAAGAGTCTATAGGATTCATACCAGAGCGTCTTGATAAGATGCTATCTATAAAAGAGATTTTACAACTGATACCTGGAGCTAAATAATGATTGAAGTTAAAGTTTTTTTTGACGCGCTGAGAGAGCAGTGTGTAGTTAACTTCTCTGGCGTTCCAGATTCTCTGTTAAAAAATATATGCGCATATATCTCAGATAATACGGCTCCAGAAAACCACCTTATCACGGCTAATGAAGGCTCGGCTGTTGCTTTATCAGTAGGGCAGTATTTAGCCACGGGACGACCATCTTTAGTTTATATGCAAAATTCCGGATTTGGAAATGCGATAAATCCATTGCTTTCATTGGCTGACCCCAAGGTTTACGGGATTCCTATGATTGTGATGGTAGGCTGGCGAGGAGAGCCTGGTGTCAAAGATGAACCACAACATATTAAACAGGGCGAGGTGATGGAGAACCTCTTAGAAGCTTGTGATCTGCATACTGTTATTATTGATGCCGAGACTAGGAGTATTGGAGAAGTTTTGAAGACAGCAGTGGAGAAAAGTCTTGCTGATAGCCAGCCAGTTGTGCTTCTAATAAGGAAAAACACCTTTACTCCATATAAGATCAGATGCCCTAGACCAGATCTTGCACAAGGAGCCAGAGAAGATGCTATCAAAAGGGTAGTCGAAGTCTCTAGCGATGATGATATATTCGTTTCAACTACAGGAATGGCGTCGAGAGAACTTTTTGAGACGCGCGTTAAGAACAAACAGCCTCATGAGCGAGACTTTTTGACGGTAGGATCGATGGGTCATGCCAATATGATAGCGTTGGGATTAGCACAAAATACAGAGAGACATGTATTTTGTGTTGATGGGGATGGAGCAAGCTTAATGCATCTGGGAAATTTAACATCTACAGGACAATCTGGTGCTAGGAATCTCATACATATACTTCTTAACAACGCGGCACATGATTCTGTAGGCGGGCAGCCAACTTGTGCGGATAATATTGATATTGCTTCAATAGCTACGGCTTGTGGTTACAAGTCATCAGCAAGTATTTCAGAGTTAAATCAAATTAGAAATATAGTTCAGCAACTCAAGTTAAAACCTGGGCCCCACATGCTTGAAATAAAGATAAGTAAAGGTTCCAGACAAGACTTAGGTAGACCTACTAATTCGCCTAAACATAATAAAGATCTTTTGATGAGCTATTTAAAATCATGAAGCAAACAGAGTATTTCGGCGAAGATAGCCTGCGGCAATTGGTTAATATAGCTCACTCGCACAAGGCAAAGAAGGTTTTAGTTGTTACCGGCAAAAAATCATTTATATTATCTGGCGCTAAAGCATATTTGTCGGATCTATTCAAAGACTTAGAAGTGGTAAGGTTTAGTGATTTTGAAGTTAATCCTCGATTAGATGATATCAGGGGTGGTATCAAAATATTGCGCGATTATGAACCACAGTTGATTGTCGCTATAGGTGGTGGAAGTGTTCTGGATATGGCAAAACTAGTGAATTGCCTTGCTGCCAACTCACATCGAAATCCGGTTGATATTATTAAAGATTCGACGCTTATTGAACATGAGGGTCTTCCATTAGTAGCCGTGCCTACAACAGCAGGAACCGGGAGTGAAAGCACACATTTTGCTGTAGTTTATGTTCGGGGAAAAAAGTATTCTCTTGCGCATAACTTTATTCTTCCGAAGTACGCCATTCTTGATTCTCGCCTACTATTGGCAGTTCCTCAAGAAATCGCTGCCACAAGCGCTATGGATGCTTTATCTCAGGCCGTTGAGTCCTATTGGGCAGTGGGTTCTAACTCTGAGAGTCAAGTGTTCTCAAGAGAAGCAATTAGGATAATTTTAGAAAACATAGTACCTGCAGTGATAATGAAGGAAAAGGCGGCCATACAAGAGCTTTTTTTGGCTTCAAATTTGGCAGGAAAAGCCATTAATATAGCAAAAACGACGGCCCCTCACGCGATTTCTTACTCTATTACCAAGCGTCATAACGTACCACACGGTCATGCGGTAGCTCTAACACTTGGATCTTTCTTTATTATTAACTCTCGTAAGGATTTGCCTTTAAATGATTCGCGGGGGCAAGAACATGTCTATGGCATTATGACGGACTTATTTTGTTTGTTCTCATGCAATAGCGGCCTACAGTGCGCTGAAAAGATTCATGAAATTATGAGTTTAATTGGTTTGGAAACTGATGCTACTCAACTTGGTCTAATTAGTGAGGGTCATATAGACTTCATCATTGACACTATAAACCTTGAGCGACTGAGTAATAATCCTATTGCAGTTTCTAATACTATCTTAAAGTTTGCAGTAGAAAGTAATTACCGTGAGCTAAGAGATACGCTTTAGTCTTGGAATCAGCGCATTTTTAGTTAAGGAACTATTTCTTGAAGATTTTGCTTTTTTACAAAAACATTGTAATTGATGGCGGTGCTGAAAGATTACTCATTGAGGAATATTTAGCTTTTAAGAGACTGGGCTATGATGTCTGTTTGGTGACTTTTGAATTTAACTCTAACCTAGCGATTGGTGGAGAAATCAAAGAAGAAGACGTTATCGTCCTAAAATCAAAACTCTGGCTCTCCTCTGTGTGCCAGTTTTTTAGTCTTTTAAAAAGAAATAAAGGCGCTCATTGCATTGCCTCATCTGGTTTTGTGGAGTGTTATTTTGCTAGTTTATTTTCAGGCGCTAATATCCACACTAGGCAACATCATCCTACATCAATGGATATAGAAAACACTAACAAGTATAGCCTTCTTAGACGTTTTGAATATCAAAACGTTTTGGCAAATACATTAGAGTCTGGTTGGATTGAACACTGCCGATCGAAGTTTAGCTTGCGCTCAAGTCTATATTTCACTTTGAAGGACATTATTGAATCTAGGTTAGCGAAACGCGCTAACAACGTGTTCGTCTTATCGGCTTACGCGCAACTAGAACAAGATCTATTCTATTCTGTAAAATCTGAAGTAATCCAAGGTGCATTGAGATGTACCGCGCCGAAATACAACTTAGTGCAAAGCTTGCAAGAAAATAAGGCGCTTAAAGTTCTATCTGTTTGTAGATTAGAGCGACAAAAAAGGGTCGATAAGTCGTTGATGGCCTTCTCTAAATTTTTAAAAAATCAACCAGAGGCAAAATTTTATATAGGCGGTAGAGGTCCTGAAGAAACCTATTTACGGAAGATAGTATGCGATCTTAACATAGAGAAAAGCGTTGTTTTTCTGGGCTTTATTCCTGATGAATTATTGCTAGATTATTATGGGAGTGCTGATGTTTTCATTAATCTAGATTGGGCAGATTTTAATATTACTGTGTATGAGGCCCTATCAGTCGGAACTTTCGTTATCACGAGTAATGAGGGTGATTGTGATGAAATTTTGATGGCTAAAAATTATATTACTCAAGTAAATCCTTACGACTCAGAGGGCATTGTCAAAGCGCTTGAATCAGTGTCACAAAGAACTCTATTGTTTGATCAGGAAGAGGTTTCGAGTAGATTGGAGGCTTACACTTGGGACAATTTTTGCCGATCTACACTACAATTTTTGCAATAGGGAAGTAATCCGCAGAGCTGCGGTTTGATTCTCACACCACGATTATTGTTTGAAAATTATTTTATTATTATCTTTAAATGGGGCTTAAACTATGCAGCCGTTAAAAATGGGTAAACCCTCAAAAAGAGCTGCACTATTGGGTGCTGCCACCATTATATATTTGCTTGCCATAATCAGCTATGTTGTGTCTATTGTACCAACGTCGGAGGGAAATTTAGGCCTATTAGGGGTACTTCATCCAATAGTATTTTTGGTTACAGTTTTCCCGGTGATCAGGTTTTATCTAAAGCGTGGTTATTGGTTTAACCTAACAAATTTCATGTCGATTTTAATTTATATCTACCTCGGTTTTGGATCGTTGTATTACGTAACGTTTTTTCATGACCTTGATCACGATTCGCTTAGGTATCCAAATTCAGCTTTAAAAACTTTCGGATTTGTTTGTCTCGCTGCATTTGTGTTTCGGTTGGGTTCCATCACGCCTTTGGTTGCTAATGTTGCACGGGCTATGCCCGTTAGAATATCAACACCTGAATTTGGGTTTCGAATTAAGGCTGGGATATTTGTATCAGTTGGGTTAACGTTATTAATAAAAGGGTACATGGTTGCATCTGGTCAATTTGGAGTCACTGGGGATGGCTTTGGTTCTGAACCAGGTAGCCAGAGTGTTGGGGTTTTTTATACTTTATTCAAATATATTGAACAGGTTGGGGTAATAGCAGGTTCCGTCGGATTCTATTATTGGTTTTCTGGGGCCAAGTTAAACAGACTTATTAAGCAGGCTTTAATTTCTTTCGTGGGTGTCCTCTCGTTTATAGCCGTAATGAGTGGTATGAAAGCGCAATTGCTCCATGTGATATTGATGGTAATAATTCCAGCAGTGCTTGTTGGCGTAAAGCAGAAAAGAGTATTGGTACGATCAAGAACATATTTAATAGTCCTTGCTTTGTTTATTTCGTTTTGGGTAATAAGTCCGTTTTACCGTGCAATTATGGTTAACGATATGCAATCCAGTTCTGTTTTTTCGGCTGCGGTCAATACTGTCGACAGTTTGGGGAAGGGTGCTACGCTGGTTTCTGAATCAATGGGAGGTGAAGCATTTGTTATTAAGCAAATAGATGTAATTTGGTCCAGAGTTTCATTGTTTAGGTACTTCAACTCAGTTGTAGCTCAAACACCAGCCGAGATAGATTATCGGGGTTGGGAACGTTATCCATTCTTACCATTGGCCTTTATCCCTCGAGCAGTTTTGCCAGCAAAACCACTCAACAACTATTCTGCGCAGTTCAACGTCGATTACATCGCACCTATTTATAATAGTACTACCCCAAGCACTGTTGGATGGGCCTATATGGAGGGAGGAATTATGGGTATTGTCATCCTTATGTTTGCCTTAGGTTTTTTTCACGGTGTTATAGATCGCTACACCTTTGTTAATTGTCAGCTATCAATATATGGAGTGATGCTATTTGGAGCTATTTTTATAAAATTCGCTAACTTAGAGCCAGATCCATTTTGGTTGTTTAGCGGCATTATCCATGAGATCTTTATCTTAGCGTTAGCTTATATGTTGATATTCATGAGAGTATCCTTCAATAAATCGAATGAAAGGGTAATTGCCTAATATGAAAAAAATCCTTATTTTCGCTGAGGCCTATGTCCCGGGATTCAAGGGAGGAGGGCCGGTAGTATCTATATCAAATCTAGTTGCTTTAATAGAAGATGAATATGAAATTTTAGTTTGCACTAGAAATCATGATTTTGGAGAAAAAACTCCATACGAGAATATATTAAGCGATTCGGTTACGCATGTTAATAAACATAAAGTTCTATATCTCTCATCCTATGGAGGCTTGGCGTTCGGGCGTGCAATGAGAAGCTTCAAGCCTGATTTTATTTATTTAAATAGCTTTTTCAGCAGAACAACACGAATTGTCCTTTTCTTGAATATTTTTTTATGGCGTAAGCCCCTGTTAGTCGCTCCTCGAGGAGAGTTACTTCATAATTCGTTAGGTATAAAAAAGCGGAAAAAAAATCTATACCTTTCTCTTTTTAAGACTGCGCGGCTACATAAAAACCTTATCTTTCACTCCACCGATTCGATCGAGACTGGAAGTTTAGCAAACATTTTTAGTATTGATAAAAGTGAGATTAGCGAAATTCCAAATGTTTCTAGGCGCTATGTATCCACTGCCATTACTAAAGGAAAGAGTGAATTAAGAGTTGTTTTTATATCGCGGATTTGTGCCAAAAAGAATTTACATTTTGCTCTTAACATCCTTAGCAATACTACTCAGATTATTACTTTTGATATTTATGGCCCTCTAGAAGACCAGAATTATTGGGCAAAATGCCGAGAAATAATTAAAAATTTACCTCCCAATATAACAGTGAACTACAACGGAAGCTTGGAAGGAAATAATGTTATAGAGACTATGCGGCAGTATCACGTATTTTTGTTTCCTACTTTGTCTGAAAATTACGGCCATGTCATTGTGGAAGCTATGCAAGCGGGCCTGGTGCCAATAATAAGCGATCAAACACCATGGGTTAATTTGCAAGAAAAAAATGCTGGTTGGGATATTAATTTAGATAATCATAAGGAGTATGGGGCGGTGTTAGACGCTCTTTTTCATATGGATCCTCCAAGATTTTCTGAGCTTTCTCAGTCTGTAATTAACTATATCAATAGCCACCTTACTTCTTATGATCTGAGGTCCGAATATATTAAATTTTTTAAAGCCATGGGGTAAGTTATGTCAATTTTCAAAAATAAAGTTGTTTTAATAACAGGAGGTACGGGTTCCTTTGGTAATGCTGTTTTGAAACGGTTCCTAAAATCTGAATTTACTGAAATACGGATTTTCAGTCGGGACGAAAAAAAGCAAGATGATATGCGTAAAAAATATGGGAATTCGAAGTTAAAGTTTTATATTGGTGATGTAAGAGATTATCAATCAGTTTTAAATGCAACTCGTGGAGTAAACTATATTTTTCATGCGGCCGCATTAAAACAAGTACCCTCTTGTGAGTTTTATCCTCTTGAGGCAGTTAAAACAAATGTACTTGGGACTGAGAACGTTTTAGAGGCTGCCATTATTTCTGGAGTCGAAAGAGTTGTTTGTTTAAGTACAGATAAAGCCGTATATCCAATAAATGCTATGGGTGTATCCAAAGCGATGATGGAAAAAGTTATAGTAGCTAAGTCCCGAAACAGCGGAGCTACTACAATTTGCGTTACCCGTTATGGGAATGTCATGGCCTCGAGGGGTTCCGCAATTCCTTTGTTTGTAAATCAAATCAGAAATGGGACTCCTGTAACCATAACAGATTCTAACATGACTCGATTTATGATGACGCTCGACGATGCGGTTGATCTTGTTATTTTTGCGTTTAAGAACGGCTCATCTGGTGATATTTTTGTGCAAAAAGCTCCTGCTGCGACAATTGAAACTTTGGTCGAGTCATTGAAAGAAGTTCTTGATAGGCCGAATCATCCAGTCAAAATTATTGGAACTAGGCACGGTGAAAAACTTTATGAGGCGCTTCTCAGTCGCGAGGAGATCATAACGGCTGTTGAATTCGAAGATTACTATAAAATTCCTCCTGATTTACGAGACCTCAACTATGGAAAATTCATTGATTCTGGCGAGGTCGAATTATCAAATATTGAGGAATATACGTCACATAATACTACCCGACTGGATATAGAGGGAATGAAATCATTATTAGGTAAATTAGAATTTGTCAAAGCTCTATACCAAGGAATTGATATTGAACCGGAGGAGTCTTAATGGATACTGGCACTAAAACGATCCTGATTACAGGAGCTAATGGTTTTATAGGGAAAAATCTTTCGGTAACTTTACAGGAAAGGTTGAACCTAAAAATACTCACTTTTTGTCGGAATGACTCTATCGATAAACTATGCTCATTAGTAGAGGTCGCTGACTTTATATTCCATCTTGCAGGGGAAAATAGACCCGACTCCCCTGACATGTTCGATGCTGTTAACCGAGGTCTAACTGAAGACTTGTCCAGGATACTCAAGAATTTAAATAAGGCTACTCCTGTTATGTTTACATCCTCTTCCCAAATAGCCTTAGGGAATGACTATGGTACAAGTAAGCTGGCAGCAGAAAACGTTTTGAGGAACCTTTCAAAAAGCAATGGGAATCCGATTGTTATTTTTAGATTACCTGGTGTCTTCGGTAAATGGTGTAAGCCTAATTACAACTCGGTAGTTGCAACATTTTGTCATAATGTTGCTCATGGCCTTCCAATCGAAGTTAATGACCCAAATAAAATTCTTGACCTTGTATACATAGATGACGTGATTAGCTCATTTGTCGCCCAAATCGACGATGTTGTTCCCGGCGTTAAATTAGAGAATGAAATCCCCCAATATCACCTCTCGGTGGGCGACCTTGCAAATAAGATCAAAGCTTTTGAACTGTCGCGCTCTTCTCTTATTTTAGAGCAGGTTGGGGTGGGCTTAATGAGAGCTCTTTATTCTACATATGTGAGCTACCTTCCTACTGATAAATTTTCTTATACCGTTGAATCTCATGGCGATGAGCGTGGCGTATTTGTTGAAATGTTGAAAACAATTGACTCAGGGCAATTTTCATTTTTTACTGCTCACCCGGGCGTTACGCGGGGAGGTCATTATCATCATTCTAAGACTGAAAAATTTATGGTTATAAAAGGACAAGCTAAATTTTGTTTTCGACATATCATTACTAACGAAGAACATACTATTAATACCTCAGAAAAATCTTTTTGTGTTGTTGAAACTGCGCCAGGCTGGAGTCATGATATTACTAACGTAGGTGATGATGAGCTAGTCGCATTGATTTGGGCTAATGAAATTTTTAAAGCAGAGCGTCCTGATACGATCTCTCATAAGGTCTAATATGAAAAAATTAAAAGTGGTTACCGTTGTTGGGACTAGGCCAGAGATTATCCGATTGTCGCGAGTGATACAAAGCCTAGAGAACCATTGTGAGCATATTCTTGTCCATACGGGCCAAAATTATGATTATGAGCTCAATGAAATATTTTTTGACGATTTAGATATTTCCAAGCCAGATTATTTTTTAAACGCGGCAGGTTCCAGTGGGTCAGAGACTATCGGTAATGTAATAATTGGTGTTGAGAGAATTTTGATTAAGGAGGTACCCGATGCTGTATTAGTATTGGGCGATACTAATAGTTGTATGGCCGTTATCCCGTCTAAAAGACTGAAAATTCCTACATTCCATATGGAAGCTGGGAACCGTTGTTTTGATATGAGAGTGCCTGAAGAGATTAATCGAAAAATTGTTGATCATACTGCGGATATAAACCTAACTTATAGCTCTATCGCTAGAGAATATCTTCTTAGAGAGGGCCTGCCATCGGATATGATTATAAAAACTGGTAGTCCAATGTGTGAGGTTTTGACGCATTATTCAGAGAAAATACGTAAATCAAATATCTTAGAAAGTTTAGAGCTAAAGCCAAAAAGCTATTTTCTCGTAAGTGCGCACAGAGAGGAAAATGTTGATTCCGATAAAAATTTCCACCGTTTAGTCTCAGTTCTAAATACTGTGGCTAGAACTTATGGTCTTCCTGTAATTGTCTCAACTCATCCCCGAACAAGGAAGAGAATTGATGCGTTGAATATTGAATTTGATGGAAACATACGGCTTTTAGAACCTCTTAGCTTTACAGACTATAACAATCTGCAAATGTCCTCCAAGGCCGTTATATCGGATAGCGGCACTATTAATGAAGAATCTTCTATTTTAAATTTTGCAGCATTAAATATCCGTGAAGCTCATGAGAGACCTGAAGGCATGGAAGAAGCAGCAGTAATTATGACCGGTCTTGATGCAGAAAGAGTTATTCAAAGCCTGTCAATAATTGATTCGCAGGAGACAGGCGGTTTTAGATCGATCAGACAAGTCTCGGATTATAGTATGCCTAATGTTGCTGAAAAAATTGTGAGAATAATTCATAGTTATACAGATTATGTAAATCGAGTGGTTTGGAAAAAGTACTAGTTTTTACTTGGGCCCTGAACTAAATTTTGTGGGGTTTTCTATCTTTAAAGTAAAAGATGAATGTTTTTTGAGGTGGTCTACATCAATAGGAAACTGTATATTGTCGACCTATAGCTGGGAAGCAATGAGTATTGTGTCTATTAGTGTGGAGGCAGTATGTCATGAGAGTCTAGAAGAATTGGAGATGGTCTCAGAGGTTTTCTTTGTGTTTGACGCAGACTGAGTCTTTGATACCCATAAAAGTTATGCGGGCCGCGTAGACTTCGAAAAGTGCTAGCTACTTCCATATAACGATAGGTATGGGCTGAGTTTAAGAACGAGTGCTAAAAGTTCCAAAATCTTTTATTTTTAATAACGTGAAAGCTCAATTTGTAATGGGCAATATTAAGTTTTAATTCTGAGGTATTTGAATGGCATTGACAGGTAACTCAAAGATATTAGTTACTGGTGGAGCTGGATATATCGGTTCTCATACTTGTTTAGAATTACTTGAATCAGGGTATGAAATCGTTGTAGTGGATAATTTGTGTAATTCTTCTTATGAGTCGCTGCGGCGGGTTCAGAGTTTATGTAATCATGAGATTCCTTTCTATAAGATCGATATATCGGACAGGCACGCTCTTGAGAAGGTTTTTGAGGAACACTCGATTGATACGGTAATTCATTTCGCAGCATTAAAGGCTGTTAGTGAGTCGATCGAGCAACCCATACAATATTACATGAATAATGTAAATGGAACGCTAGTGCTATTGGATGTTATGGCTAAGTTCAACTGCTTTAAACTCGTTTTTAGTTCGTCTGCAACGGTCTATGGAATTCCGAGGTCTCTGCCTATTGATGAAAAGTGTCCTGTTGCCGCTACTAATCCATATGGTCGGTCAAAATTGATAATTGAGGAGATTTTAGAGGATTTATATAATTCCAATGGAGACTGGAATATTTCAATTTTGAGGTATTTCAATCCGGTTGGGTCCCATAAAAGTGGAGTTATAGGAGAAGATCCTAAGGGCATTCCTAGTAATTTAATGCCGTATATTTCTCAAGTAGCTATTGGTAGGATGCCTTTTTTAAATGTATTTGGAGACGATTACGACACTCCTGATGGTACCTGCCTGAGGGATTATATTCATGTTAGTGATCTAGCTATGGGACATATGAAGGCGTTACAAGCGCTTGCTATGCGGAAGGATTTTTTAATCGTAAATTTGGGTACAGGAAATGGTTATTCAGTTCTCGAGCTCGTAAGAGCGTTTGAACAAGCATCTGGAAGAGAGATTCCCCTAAGAACGGTTGCACGGAGGTTAGGGGATACTCCTGCTTGTTATGCTGATGTAAGGTTTGCTAAAGAAAAATTGGGGTGGGAAGCTAAGTATTGTTTAACTGATATATGTGAGGACACTTGGCGATGGCAGTTAAAAAATCCGCACGGGTATAACGATCGATATTAATTGAAATTAAAAGGCCACTCAAAGGTCGACTTGAAATAAACTCTCATAAGAACAATTGTTTACAATAGCGAATCTTGGGTTAAAGTAGTTTTACAATATAGGAAAATATGTATGATGATAAGAATACTACGAGCGTTAACTCGATATATTACTGCATTTTATAATTGAGGATTTGGTTCCGCCTTAAAGATCTTTCTTCACTCTACTTTATTAAGGAAGGAAGTGGAATTGTCAATGATGACTAAGAAATTTGGACGAATCTTCTGGAATACAAAGAGCGATTGGGTAATTAGTCATTTGTATACTCCGCAAGTGGAGTTATACAGTCCTACTGAAAATATGAACGTAAAGACAATAGTAGATTTAGGTGCAAATATTGGTACTGAGTCGATTAGGTTCGGCAAACTCTATCCAGAGGCAAGAATAATTGCTGTTGAGGCTGAAAAAAGAAACTTTGAACAGTTACAGAAAAATATTTCAAGCTTTCAAAAGATAGAAGTTAGTCATACCGCCATATGGGGTGAAAAATGCAAATTAAAGCTAATATCTGCGACAGATGATTGTCAAGGTTGGCATCTAGAGGCTGTGGATGCTAATCAAGATTATGACATGCTGGGGCAAACATTCCAGGACTTAATGCAATCTTTTAAGGTATCGTCGATAGATGTTTTAAAAATAGATATTGAGGGAGCTGAAATGGAATTGTTTGGAAATAACTGTGATCAATGGATCCACAATGTAAAGTGCCTAATTATTGAATGTCCAGATGGCGACAGTCCGTTAGCAACCTCAAAAATCTTCAAAATATTTAATGACGTTGGTTACACCTTCAATACCTATATAAATGGGGAGAATTTGATTTTAGTTCGCAGCGATCTTGATTGGTTGCCAAGATCCATCGAACTTTATTAATAAGTAAGCAAGGCTTCTTTTAAAATGAAACCAGTTACTGAATTGTGTTTCATAATGTTATGTCGTGCATAATATACTAATAAAGGTTATTAACTTTAATCCCATGGAGTTATAACATGATGCGCGTAAATATTGGTTGCGGACAAACGCCAACAAAAAGCTGGACAAACTTCGATAACGCTCCTGCAATTAAACTTGCATCTTCGAAATTCAGATTAAGTCTAGCTAGAGCTTTAGGGATGGTATCAGAGGACAATAAAAGCTATATTTCTTGGTTACAGAAAAATGATATTGAATTTGCGAATGCAGTAGAGCGCATTCCGTAACAAGATAAATCGGTTGACGCATTGTACTCCTCCCATGTGCTTGAACATTTACCCACAAGCGGAGCTGAAAAGTTCTTAAGAGAAGTGAAGAGAGTATTGGTCCCAGGTGGAGTAGTTAGGTTATCAGTGTCTGATCTTGCAATCATAGTAAATAAATACTCAGTTAGTCACGACGCTGACGCATTTTGGGAGGAAATGCATGTAGAGGTACCACCTTTAAGTTCTCTTATGGACGTTGTCAGGCTTGCCAATGTTGGCTACCGGCATCATCAGTTTATGTACGATGAGGACTCCTTGGCCGAATTATTAGAAAATAATGGATTCACAAATGTTTCAGTTCAACCGGCGGGCAACATAATGATAGCTGATCCTGGCGAAGTGAATTTATATGAGAGAGATGATGAGTCACTGTATGTAGAGGCAAATGTCTATGTCTAAAGCAATCCTCTGAAGCGAATCTACTTCTTTTTTAAAGGTCAAAAATAGAGTGTCCAAGCGAATATTACTTATAACTCAGTGGTTTGATCCAGAACCAACCTTCAAGGGTATCTTGTTTGCCAAAGAATTGGTTGCCCGTGGTTTCGAGGTTGAGGTAATTACTGGGTTCCCAAATTATCCTGGAGGGGTTTTATATGAAGGATACCGCTTAAAATTAATCCAAAAAGAAATGATAGATGGTGTGTTAGTTACAAGAGTTCCTCTGTTCCCAAGTCATGATAAAAGTAGGCTAGGAAGGATAGTCAATTATGTAAGTTTCGCAATTTCTTCTTTGTTGTATGGTCTGTTTCTCGCTAAGCGACCCGACGTTATTTATGCATATCACCCGCCTTTAACGGTCAGTATTTCAGCATTAATTATAAAACTATTTCGGCGAATACCCGTTGTTTTAGATATCCAAGACATGTGGCCAGATACATTAAAGGCTACTGGCATGATAACTAATGCACGCTTGCTAGGTTTTGTATCTAAGGTCTGTAATTTAATTTATTCATCTGTCACAAAAATTGTAGTGTTATCACCAGGATTTAAAAAGTTATTAATTAATAGAGGCGTTCCTGATAGCAAGATTGAGATCATCTACAATTGGGCAGACGAGGAAGTTCTCAGAGCTATGACCAGTGAGACGCCTAAAGAAATAGCCAGTATCGAAGGCTTCAAGATTTTATTTGCCGGAAACATTGGTCAAGCGCAAGGGTTAAATGTAATTCTTGACGCTGCACTTTCATTTAAAGATGAAGTTCCGAAACCTCAATTTTTAGTTTTAGGACGAGGGCTTCAACTCAATGAGATAAAGAGACGGGCAAACGACTTGAATCTGGACAATGTCCACTTTCTTGCTGCAGTCCCTATGGAGAAAGTAGGAGATTTTTTAGGCTTCGCTGATGCACTGCTAATCCATTTAAATGCCGATCCCCTCTTTAATATCACCATCCCAGGGAAGACTCAAGCTTATATGGCTGTAGGCAAGCCAATTATTATGGGGGTCAGCGGTGATGCCTCGAATCTTATTTTAATGGCTGATTGCGGTGTTTGTTTTGAACCTGAAAATTCAGTTGCGCTAGCGGAGGCTGTGCAGGGTTTGATGCTACAAGATCCAACTAATATTCAAAGGCTTGGGAAAAATGCTGAGAGATTCTATGATGAAAATCTTTCAGTTAAGGTCGGCATTGATTCCTTTGAAAAAGTGTTCAACGAAGTTATCGACATGAGGAAAAGGTAAAAATATTATCATGGTAGTATCAATTAGATTTAAGGAATTAATGTCCTATTAATAGACAATTTCATCTGTCTTTTGTGGAGCAATCCAGGGTATATCATTCTTGTTGGCTTGTTATATGATAGTTTTAGTGATTTCTTTAGTGGTATTTTCCCGCCACGTAGGGAAATGAAGGATGACTATGACTTCTCTAATTGATTTTTTTACTTTTACAATGAAGATCTCTCAGTTAAGGTCGTGGTCGATTCCTTTTCAAAGCTTTTTATTCAGCTTATAGATGCTAATAATAAATAATATTAAATTGATACCAAAAAGGTTAAAACGATGAAAGAGCAAACAAAGAATTTAATTGCAACTAAGTTTTCATTTCTTAGATATCTGGTCCTTTCGATCTTGCGGTGGTTCGCCGTAGATATTGAAATGAAAAACCCTTACTCCAAGAAGCCCTTTCGTCTAAATTCATACAACCATAAAGGTTATTGGTTTTATGGAAAGGCGAGAGAGGAGGGTACTACGAACTCGTTAAAAAGATTAGTTACAAATGGTGATACGGTCATAGAAGTTGGTGGGCATATTGGTTTTCTTTCCCACCTATACTCGGAATTAGTAGGTGTTAAGGGCTCAGTACATGTTTTTGAACCTGGGGACAATAATCTCCAATATACCAGACCGAATCTTGATTGTTTAAAAAATGTTACTCTCTATGAAAAGGGCTGCAGTGATAATGCTGGTGTTGTAACGTTTCATTTAGACTCTTTGAGTGGGCAGAACAACAGTATCTTAAAAGACTATGAAAATGTTGAGGCTACTGCGAAGAGTCATTACGTTTCAGCACAGCGAGAAAAAGTCACTATCAAGGTTACAACTCTAGATGAATTTATTGAAAATTTAGGTGCCCAGCCAAATCATATAAAGATTGATGTCGAAGGAGCTGAGCTTCTTGTCATTAAGGGTATGTCGAAGTTTCTTGGAAAAGTAGCAACTCTTATGATTGAAGTGACACGCGATGAACAAGAAGTTTTTTTGATCATGAGAACGGCTGGGTACGTTGCGTATGATGAGCAATTATTAGAAATACAGGACGGTCATATTATTATAGGAAATGTCTTTTTCATCCTAGATGGTGTTATTTTTTAGCACACGGTGCTGCTAGCGCTAACTTATTTGCAATGTCTGATAAGAAATACTCGATTATTACAAGATAAAAATATTTGTTGGAGTTGATGTCGATTGGTTTTCAAAAGTATTCATGACTTTCAACTATGCGAAAAATTGATAACCGTGACATTTGCCTGTTTTATTAAGAGGTTAAAAATATTTTGAAAAAGCGAGTTATAACTAGTTTCGTAGAGCAGGTACGGCGTATATACGGAGATGATTTTATCCCTCTTCATCGGCCTGTGTTTGAAGGTAACGAACGGCAATATTTAATTGATTGTATCGATTCTAATTTCGTCTCTTCGGTCGGAGAAAAGGTAACTGAGTTCGAAGAAAAAATAGCCGAATTCACAGGGTCTAAGTATGCAGTAGCGACTGTTAACGGGACTGCCGCTCTTCATGTGGCAATTGAACTTGCCGGAGTCAAACCTGGAGACGAGGTGATATCTCAGGCTCTTACTTTTATTGCAACATGTAATGCTATTAGTTACGCAGGTGCTAAACCACTTTTCATAGATGTAGATGTTGATACGATGGGGCTTAGCCCAGCTGCGTTGAGACGTTTCCTAGAAGAAAACGCCCAGAAAAGGGCGAGTGGAACTTTTAATAAAATCTCAGGGAAAAAAATATCTGCCTGTGTCCCTATGCATACTTTTGGATTTCCCTGCCGAATAGCGGAGATTGCTGAGATTTGTGATGATTGGGATATCCCTTTGATAGAGGATGCTGCTGAGTCCTTGGGTAGTTCTGTAGGCAGCCGTCATACAGGTACTTTTGCTTCTATGGGTACACTTAGTTTTAATGGTAATAAGGTGATTACGACAGGTGGTGGTGGCATGATTATCACTGACGACTCTGAGCTGGCGAAGCGAGCGAAGTACATTACGACTACTGCAAAGGTTCCGCATCCATATGAATTTTTCCATGATGAGATTGGTTATAACTATCGTATGCCCAATCTGAATGCAGCCTTAGGTTGTGCTCAAATGGAGCGTCTAGGTGATTTTTTGACGTTAAAAACGCAATTAGCTAATCAATGGGATGACTTTTTTGATGAGAGGAATGCTAGTTTTGTTAAGGCGATTGAAGGCAATAGTGCGAATCACTGGCTCAATACAATAGTTTTAGATTCTAGAGAAGATCGTGATAAATTCTTAAAAGCGACTAATGATAATAATGTTATGACTCGTCCAATTTGGACGCTAATGTCCAAACTCCCAATGTTCAAAGATTGTCAAACAGACGGTCTTAAGAACTCTCTTTGGTTAGAAGATCGAGTTGTAAATATACCCTCAAGTGTTCCTGATGGAGCCTTAAAAAAACTGGATAAGTAATTATAACTATGGATATATTAAAACTGATTGGTCGAACGGCCCCTTTGTTTGAGCAAGATATTTCTAGTCATCGCAAAGAGCTAGAGGAACTGGTTTCAAGAAGCCGTTTTTTGGTAATTGGAGGTGCGGGTTCGATAGGACAAGCTGTTACTCGAGAAATATTTAAGAGGAATCCTTTAGCGCTTCATGTTGTCGACATTAGTGAAAATAATATGGTGGAACTTGTAAGGGATATTCGCAGCACCCTCGGTTACATTGACGGTGATTTTCGCACCTTCGCTCTTGATTGCGGTAGTAATGAATATAGAGCACTCATGAATTCTAGTGAGGGGTATGACTACGTTCTTAATCTGTCGGCGCTTAAGCATGTGCGCAGTGAAAAAGATCCTTTCACGTTGATGCGTCTTATTGAAGTTAATATCCTTAATACTCTTAAGACAGTTCAAATGGCGAGAGCGCAGGGCGCTAAGAAGTATTTTTGCGTGTCGACGGATAAAGCAGCAAATCCGGTGAATATGATGGGTGCGAGTAAGCGAATCATGGAAATGTTTTTGATGCGTGAAAGTGGGTCAATGGAAATTTCAACTGCTCGGTTTGCGAACGTTGCGTTTTCTGATGGGTCACTTTTGCATGGATTTAACCAACGTTTTGCTAAACGACAGCCTATTGCAGCACCAAATGATGTCAGACGTTATTTCGTGACCCCTCAGGAGTCTGGTGAGCTTTGTCTGATGTCATGCCTTCTTGGTGAAAATAGAGATATTTTTTTCCCAAAGTTAAGTGAACAGCTTCACCTGACCACATTTTCTGAGATTGCTGAACGCTACATAAAGAATCTTGGATACGAACCTTATCATTGTTCAACCGAGCAGGAGGCAAGAGACCGGTCTGATGAATTGATCGCATCTAAGCGTTGGCCATGTTATTTCTTTAAATCAGACACTTCAGGCGAAAAAGATTTTGAAGAATTTTTTACAGATAATGAAATTCTGGATATGGAGCGATTTCAAAATCTAGGCGTGATTAAAAACGAGGCTAACTTCAGTTCGGATATGCTGGATAATTTCTTAGAAGTGATCCATGAGCTCCGTACTCAAACAGTCTGGGAAAAGGCACCAATAGTTGATCTATTTAATGAGACGATCCCTGACTTTGATCACAAAGAGACAGGTAAATATTTAGATGGGAGAATGTAAGTATGCAGCGGTTCTTTGATATTGTTTTTTCGGGCATTGCGCTGGTTTTACTTTCACCTCTTTTGCTGCCTTTGATGTTTATTTTGCGAGCGACAGGAGAGGGAGAAATTTTCTTTCCACAGAGTCGTGTCGGGCGAGGAGGTAAAGATTTCAAGCTCTATAAATTTGCAACCATGCTCAAAGATAGCCCCAACATGGGTACAGGCACTGTCACTGTCAAAAATGACCCGCGCGTACTGCCAATGGGTGGATTTCTCCGTAAAACAAAAATCAATGAGTTGTCTCAACTCATCAATATATTCAAAGGTGATATGAGTGTTATTGGTCCTCGGCCACAAACGCAGCGTTGTTTTGATGCTTTTCCTGAGTCTGCCCAAAACGATATCACAAAGGTGAGGCCTGGGCTGTCTGGTATAGGCTCGGTTGTTTTTAGAAGTGAAGAGGATATGATGCATGCAAATGCAGACCCTGATCGATTTTATGATGATGTGATAATGCCTTACAAGGGCAAGTTGGAGAGTTGGTATGTTCGGAATAACTCAGTGTGGAATTACCTGTTATTAATTGCTCTCACCATTCTTGTGATACTTACTCGTTCTACTCGTTTAATTTTCCAGTGCTACACTTCATTGCCGCGGCCTCCTGAGGACCTGAATTCTTTTATTGCTAGTGACTACTATGAGTGATGTGTTACTGACTTATGGGTGGGTAAGATCGTCATATAGCGCTCTTAGGAACTTAAAAAAGCATGATTTACAGGTCGTCGTATCAGATAGTTCCAGTATCGGGATGAGTCAATTTTCTAGGTTTTCTTCCGAATTCAAAAAATATACGTCACATTATGAGGATGAGAATAAGTTTATTTCCGATATCTTGGATATCTGTTCATCCAAAGAAATTAAACTCATACTACCATCACATAATGAAACAGAGATAATAGCTCGTCATAGGCACAAGTTTTCTGACGATTTAGTAGCAATGATCCCTGATGAATCTCATTGTCGAATGTTCAACAACAAGTCTGATGCTTTTGATTATGTCTCGAATATCGGTATTCCCGTGCCTGGCAGAATCAAGTACGCTGATCCAAATTTAGTCTCTCAGCTGTTGAAGAACAAAGCTGTTGAAAAAACAGTTATAAAACTACTAACTGGTAATAGTGGTAAAGGGGTTTTTTACGGGGAAAATCCCGAGCATGCTCAAAGTGTCGTCAAAGAACTGATCGAAAAATATAAATTGGTTCCAAGTCGTTATCCGCAGATTGAGGAGTATGTTGAGGGGGAAGGTTATGGATGCTCTGTTTTGTATAGTAGTGGGAAATTCATAACACATTTCACACATAGAAGACTTAGAGATAAAATTGAGACTGGAGGTACGAGTACCTTTAGAGAGGCCGCAGTCCATGAGGGCATTGAAGCTGCAACAAAAACTATATTTGATTCTCTAGGCTGGAACGGACTGGCCATGTGTGAATTTAAAGTGTGCCCTGAAACCGGTAGATTTTGGTTTATAGAGGTAAATCCAAGAATGTGGGGTTCAATTTCTTTAGCCATTGAGTCAGGCGTGCAATTCCCTTATTTGGCCTGGCTCTGCGCAACCCAGGGTGCTAGTCAAGCTATTGATTATCATGCATCGTGTACGGTTAATTTAAATTGGAAGGCTCGGTGGCTCTTGGGAGATATTTTTGTAGTGCTTGGTAAGTTGCTTAAATTTGAGTTTAAGGCAGCTTGGCACATTTTAAGTGAGGAGAAAGCTGATTCCATAGATGATTTCTTTTGGGATGATCCATTTGCATTTCTAGGAGAGGTACTGGCTTACTTAAAAACTACCATATCAAAGCGGAGTATCAACCCCTCAGAAAAGGGTATGCTAGGTTGAGTACACAAGCCCTTTATGATTTTGATGGAACAATAACCTCGAAAGATACCACTACCTTACTTCTGGTTGCGCTTCTTAAATTAAGGCCGTGGCGATTTTCCGGGTTGATATGGCTTCTGCTTAGAATGATTGTCGCTAGTGATAGTGTATCCAAGCAAGGATACAAGAACAAAGCTATCGGATACCTGATAAAAGATTTGAGTGATTTGCATTTGAGTGGGGCATTGAAAGATTTCAGAAATAAAGTTAAGTTTCTGTATCGCCCGTCAGTTTTGACCTCTATTGATAAAACTATTCAAGATGGCTGCACAGTACTGATTGTGACTGCTTCCCCATCATTTGCTATTAGCGACTGCGTGTCAGATCTCCCAGTGATAGTATTAGGCACCGAATTTGAAAAAGAAGGAAATATCTATACAGGTCTTTTAAAAAGCGAGAACTGTTATGGTAAAGAGAAAGTAAACCGGATAAATGAATGGGCTATATCGAACAAGATTTCATTAAGTGTGCAATCTGCTTGGAGCGATCATTTCTCTGATTTTGATATGCTAAGCCTGTCGGCAAAGCGCTACTGGGTCGGGGGAGAGCAATTGCGAAAACTAATAATGGATCGGGACCCTGAGGCCAACTTTGTGCATACGGAACAATGATTAGCTATGTCTGGCCGGGGTTGTTTAGCTTGCATTAAGCTACAAGAGCTATGGACTAATATATCCAGTTCCTTAGATAATTAATCGCGGTCGAATCTGTCTGCCAACCGCCTCTAAGCATAATCTTTTCAAGCGGCTCACCTTGTTCTAATAGATCTAGTGCCGCACCCACTCTAAATGAATGACCGCTTAGCGGTTGTTCATCGGAGTCTATTTTCAAGTCCTTTTGCAGTGCTTTTAATAGGGTGCTTATACTTGCTGGGTGTAGGTTTCGCCCAAAATACCCATGCCTATTAATTGATCTCAGAATATAACCTTCATCATTGATCTCAGAATATAACCTTCATCGCTGATCATACTCCTCCATTTTTCTAATAAATCGAACAGTTCTTGACTGATCGGTAGTATCTTTCCAGTCCCGAATTGGTCTGTCTTAGAGAAGTTAAGCCGGATAGCCGGTTTGCCGTTGGCCCCCTTGCAGATGTCCTCAAACTTAAAGGCGCAGAGTTCCGACCGTCGGCGCATTGTTTCGTAGCCGAGTCTTAATAGGACTTTATTCCTTAAACCCCTGAGACTGTTATCACAGGTGCTAAGTAGCTGGTTGAGTAGTGGCTTGGTGAGTGGAGTGGCCTGCTGCTGGGCGCGTCCAATTTTGCGATGCATTCGCTTGATGGCGAGTATGACCTCTGGCTGGTTGGTGGGGTTGTAGTGTTTGGAGAGTTTTAGCACCGTGCCCAAGCTATTGATTCTTCTTCGGATGGTTGCACTTTTCCTGATGGTGGCAAGGTAGTCAACATAGAGCGCCATAGTTTCTGCTGACGCTGGTATAGGGCCTAGTTTATTTTGCGAGCACCAGGCCTGGTATTGAATAAAATCAGACCTGTAGGCCCTGATGGTATTTTCTGCAAAGGCGCCATCAAACTTGGCTAAGATATCGTCAATCATGGTATGATCTCTAAACTAATAAGCTATAAACACACACTAATAGTATACAAAAGTAAACTAATATGATATCTGTATACCAAATAAAGGCTGGCCGCGTGATGCTGGGCTGGAGTGCTGTCGAGCTTGCCGAGCGCGCTGGAGTATCGTCGGCGACTATTAAGAAGTATGAGGCGCAGACTGGAATACCTAATGCAAATACACGAATTCTTAGTGCGGTTAAATCGGTTTTGGAGTCAGCCGGCATTGAATTCACTGGCGATCCATTGGTTAACCCGGGCGTGACCCTACGTATCAAGCGCGACGACTAAATTCTATCTGTTTTATCTTTTAGCTTATGCCTTATAATATTCACTTCAGTATTGATGTGGTTATTTTTATGCCTGTTGATCATAAAGTCAGTTCGCTTTTACCCTTCCTATCAAGTCCCAAGCTTTTGCCTGATGAGTCTGAGGCAGAGTTTCAATCTGGGTTACAGAGTCTCTTATCCGAACTAGACAATCCCTCACCCTTGGCAGTTGCGCTGATCAGTCAGCTCAATGAGAGCCTCTGGTGGATTAAGAGGCACACCGTGGATAAGGAGCTATTACTTCATGAGGCGATGGCGAGGCTTTTGTCCAAGGCGGGTAGCTACACTGAGACTTATGACAACCGGAAAGTCTCAGAGGCCCTTGAACACTATTTGGACGGCAGCGCGCATAAGGATGAAGCGGAATGGATCGATGAAATCCTCTCTGAGTCGAAGCTGACCCTATCCGATCTTCGTGTCAGGGCCTTTAAGGATGCGGCCAAGCACATCAAGATGGTGGATGATCTGATTCACCGCCAGCACCAGACGATTAGGCATCTTCAAAGGAGTATCGACTCCATAGACTATAAGTCGCGCCTGATTAAGCGCATGGATCTTGAACTGGCAGCGCTTGAGTCAAGGCAGTCTGTGAAGGGGGCGCTGACCCTTGACGCAAAACCTTCGTAGGAACCTTGCAAATCGCTGCAACGCGCTTAAATCAACGGGTCCGAGGTCGGTGACGGGCAAGTGGGCTAGTAGCCAAAACTCCCGCAAGCATGGCTTAAATAGTATCCCCAGCTTTGAATCATCCATTGAATATCAGACGCTTGTCGATCTAATCGCGGAGGAGGGCTTTTCTGCCTTTGTTTGTGCCGATATTGCCTCGAGCCTCCTTAATTATCGGCGGGTGATGGATGCCTATTACGATACCTATACCAATCCCGAACCGGTCAATGAGTTTATGCGAGATATGAGCGTGAAGGGTTCGATGCCCATCTTTAGGGAAATGCTCAGGGAGTCGGGCAGTGAGCTCGGTGATGTGCGTAACATGGCAGCTTTTTTTGCCGGTATGCAACGGCAGGAGCGGCACAAAGGTGGGCCGATATCCCGACGCACCACGGACACCCACAAACTAATACGCTACCAGCGCAATGGCATCGCTAGGCTCTCAAAGGCGGTTCGGCAGGACTAGATTAAAAAAGTAACAAAACGAAGCCAATTTCAAGGGTTGTGATTTGTGTGGTGCTGGGCGTGTTCTGGCATGTGATAAATAGGTTTATCGATAACCAAGCTTCCTTAATTCCTTAAGACTACCTAACGAAATTCCAAGCCCGCTCGTGGCCATAGTAGGTCATGAATTTTAGGACGAACTCGATACCGCCAATCATTGCAGCCGTTTTAAGCTCACCCGTCACCGCGTAGGCGATCCCAGCGGTCGTTAGCGTTGCCGTGATGCGCCAGGTGAGCGCCTTTACTAGGCTGCGCGTTCGGGAGCTTTGGTCTTTTAACGTACTAATGAATGACATGGTCTATCCTTATTCATCGTTTAGCGGTTGTAGGGTGTGTCTATTCATCCTGCGCGCGTGTCGCAATCAGCTCGACAAGCACTTTTGCAGATTCTGCGACGGTCTGGCCTTCCGTTTTAAGGGTTAAGCTGGGGTTTCTCGGTGGCTGGTACTCGCTGTCGATACCGG
>Ga0209482_1000339_pt1 | contig 41854 bp, 36 predicted proteins | sample CoawatmetaG10DNA_FD_187512 | JGI IMG/M metagenome (GOLD analysis project Ga0209482, IMG submission 187512) | Marine microbial communities from the West Antarctic Peninsula - Coastal water metaG104-DNA (SPAdes) (version 2) | ecosystem: Environmental > Aquatic > Marine > Coastal ...
GAAATATCTAGTAAAGACTAGTTTCTTTTTAACAAATAAATTGTTGATTTATAATCCATATTGTAGAACTCTTTTTCAGTGCTCCAACCTTTTTTAAACATAGATTTAATAAATTCATCCTTATTAGGAATCACATACCCAACTAACAAATAATTAATTCTTTTATTTAGATTAACTATTTCATGATTAGCTGATGTCCATTGAATATCATTTATTTTATTGCTCTTATCAATAGCTTCATAATTATTATAGGCATGCCTATAATTTTTAGCTAAATAATTATTAAGTAACTCAGGAAAAACTCCATAAGTAATTCCAACTGAGTAGGTAGAACTTTCAAGATTATTGTTAATTAAGTATTCATAAGCTGCTTTATAGTTGTACCCAGTTCTAAAGAAAGAGATACTATCCAATGTAATTTCTTTAAAATTACTAGTATAGTCATCAGTGGAATATTGATTTTTTAGTAGAGCTTTATATTGATTAAAATTAAAAATAATTAATAAAATTAAACAAATTACTAGAATAGAGTCGTTAATTCTTATTTTTTTTAAGAAGTCAAATACTAACACAAAACCTATTATAGAAAAAGGAAGGAACCATTCCATTTGATACTTTGAGTGACCCCATCTTTCAGGGTCAATAGAAAAATATGTAAGTATTAAAAGAAGAAAGAAGCAAAAAATAATAACAGTATTTTTTTTACTTGAAAAAAATAATGACGGAATTGCTAAAACTATCCATACAGTTGAAACTGAAAATATAACTGTTTTTAAAATAACACCAGACTTAGCTGCCAATATAAAATTAGCAAAAAAACCATTGTTTGATAGAGTTGATGGTGTGTCAAACAATATACTATTGATTAAAAAAGGGATAAATAAAAGTAATGGCAAAAGGACTAAAATAACTTCTTTAATAGCTTTGTCTTTATTTAAGAAAAAAAGACTATTAATTTTAGATAATCCATAATGCAAAAATAAAGGAACAACTGCAATAAATACTGGCATTCTAAACATTGAAAAAATAGATATAAATGAAAAGATTCGAATATAGTTTAATTGCTTAGCTGTTACTAATTCTAGCAGAACTAAAGTAATTGCAGTTCCTCCCCATAATGAGTGATCAACTCTAAATGCAAAATTAAAAAACAAAGGAATTGATGCAATACAAAGGGTTAGGATGCATGAGATAAATTGATTATAATTTCTAGATAGCATTCTATTTACTATTAGTAGATAAACAAGATATCCAATAAAAAAAGAGAGTTTAAGAGTAATATCGTCAATGCTAAAAAAAGTTCCAAAGATAAGAGTGGGTAATAAATTCATTGGTGGATGAGGGAATGAATTACCATGAACATATGTCACTAAAAGTCTGATTGCAATAAAAATTATAATGAAAATAAATATTCTTTTATTAAAACTAAGTTTATTTAAAAAATAGAATAGGAAGATGAAAGAAAGAACTATTACTAAACTAAAGAATTGCACTATGAATGCATACTGGTAATTATCAAATATAGGTGTCATTGAAATAAATATTCTTGATATATATTCCGGGTATGCAAGGGATACTAATGAATATGCAATCTCATCATCAGTTAAAGAAGTGGTTAAATCTTCTCCAATTAATAGAAGGAGAGTAGCAATGAAAAATATTGAAATAAAATTCCAATAACTTAAGTTAATTTTATCTTCATAAAAATCTTTATGATGATTTGCACAATATCCAAATATGAATAAAATTCCAGCTAAAATGATATTTTTTAACACAAATAGTAATGGGTTATCAGTTGCTTCTTGAAAGCTATCACTCATTGCTGCAAAATATCCATAAGAGATAAAAGTACAATAAAAAAGCAGTGATGCCCAGTTGAAAGAAATAGCTATCATTTTTTTCTACTTAATAGCTGCAATAAAATTGATTCATATTTTTTTACTATGACATTTATATCAAAATCTTCTAATATTTTCTGGCTAATTTTTAAAAAATTATTATTATTATTTTCTGAAACAACAAATAACATTTTTTCTGACAAATTTTTTATAATATCACCATTTATATTAACTAGATATCCATTTTCTCCATCAGTAATAACGTCTTTAATACCACTAGGGCAATCAGTGGCAATAACTGGAATACCTAATGCTAATGACTCAAGTATTGCATTTGAAACACCTTCATATAGTGAAGAAGAAATAAAAAAATCTGACTTAGAAACAATAGCTCCAGGATTAGCTATAAAGCCAGGAAGTTTAACAAAATCATCAATTTCATTTTTAGCTATGAAGCTTTCAAGATAAGGTCGAGACTCCCCTTCACCCAAAATAATCAGCCTAGTTTCAGGATAAATTTGATTTACAGACTTAAAAGCAATAAGTAAGGATTTATAATTTTTTCTGGACTCTAATCTTCCAACACTAACAAATACAAAATTATTTTTAAATATTTTATTAAAATCCTTTGAAAAAACATCTAATTTTGCACTAAGATTTATTGCTTCAAATGCTACAGGGTTATTAATTTGGATAACTTTTCTCAAGTACTTATCTTTAAGCTTAAAAGTTGAAGTCAAATCTTGACTCATATGATTACTTTGAACAATAACCAGATCTGATAAATAAAATACAGACTTATTAAGAATGTATTGTAAATAGTATCTAATTTTACTATTCTTTTTTATTTCTTCTAGGAATGAACTTGCTGTATTTCCAAATCTTGAAACAAAAACTACTTTTTTTGGTGAAAAAAGAGATACGAGTGATGAAGACACTACATATCCAAGCGTTGATAAAACTATATTAGGTTTAATATGCCAAATAAGCCTTGCCATTGGGAAAATACTATTTATAAACTTTATACTTCCAAGCTCATGTAAATAGACTTGGTCGGATAGATCTTTATGATATGCCCCTTGAAATTTTCCAACAGCTACATGCACTTCAAATAAATCAGAACTGATATTATTAATTAAATTTAGAAAAACTCTCTCTGCACCACCTCCTCTAAAATCTGGCAATGCAAATAAAATAACTTTTTTTTCATCTTTATTCATTATTTTATAAATTAATATACAAGATTTAAGCCAACAAACCATTAATCAAATACAAGCTATATCAATATCTTAATCCCTTTCTAAAGAAGCAGTATGACCTTGACCTGACTGATTAATAATAATAATGGAAAAATCCTTCTTACTAATAACCTTATTAAGCATTCTAATCCATGATTGCTTAGAAATTGGATGATCATGTTTTGGCGCCCAACCATCAAATGTATCCATTACTGACCAGTCTTTAGCAAGTTGAAGGTTAATTTTACCATCAAGAAATAAATTAATTCCATAGACGCTATTTGGAGATCTATTTATGAAATACCGTATAAATTTTAAAATACCTTTTTTGTTATGTAGAAGCCTTAAAGCCCAAACCTGAAAAGGGAACACCATATTTACAAATTTACTTACAATGTCCAGCCTTTTATCATCTGAAGTCTTAATTAGTGAAAAGAATGGTCTAATCATATAAACCCAGGGATTGAAATGCCTTAATCCATTAGAATATATATCAACAACCAGCTTACCACCTTTTTTTGGATAATTACAAAGCTCTAATAAAGCTTTCTCATTATGACCCGTATGCTGAATTACCCCATAACAGATAACAATGTCAAAACTAGAAGTCATAAGAGGCAAATTAAATAAATCTGCTTGAATAAAAATTACATTATCACTATCAAGACGATTATTTTCATAATTTGCATCGATTGCAGTAGAATAATCAACTGCTACAACTTTTGCACCAAATTTCAAAAGAACCTCTGTAAACCTTCCGTTCCCAGCCCCAATCTCAAGAACTGTTTTATCTTTAAAGTCAAGAGCTTCGATCCCAGATTGGATTAAAAGCCTCGTCTCACTCAAATTAGTTCCATTATATGAATCAAGTTGAACTTTAGAGAATTTATTCCACTGGTAGCCAAAATTAGAATGATAATCATCAGTCACAAACCTTGGGATATTATCTTTAAATTTAAATGAGTTTAAACATTCTGTGCAATCAAGTTGGTGATTATTATTAACTAAAACTCCCAACTTACAATCTGGGCATAAAAGCAAATTAAAGAGATTATTTTTCATTCAAAGATAATACCTAGTCAAGTAATTTAGAAAAGTCACCATTAAATTCTATTAACATTTTTTTTGTAAACTCTTTCTTAACTTTTCCATCTTCAATTAATAAAATTAGGTCACTATTTTTTATTGTATCGAGTCTATGTGCAATTGTTATGACAGTTATTTTACTAGCAAGTGAGCTAATTGAATTAGTTATATATTCTTGGGCTTTATTATCTAAAGCTGCAGTCCCTTCATCTAAAATTAGAATCTCAGGCTTACTATATAATGCTCTAGCAATACCCAGGCGCTGCCTCTGACCTCCAGACATCTTGACTCCATTTTCACCAATCATTGATTCATAGCCAAACTCTAAATCTTCAATAAAGCTATCTATCATTGCTAGCTTTGCTGAGGATCTAATCAAATCATTATCGATATCCTTAGGTAGAACTCCATATGCTATATTATTGAGAATAGAATCATCTAGAAGGTAGATATCTTGAGGAACATAGCTAATTAATCTCCTAAGACTTTTAAGGTTGGTTGATATATCAATGTTATCAATTAATACCTCTCCACTATTGACTTTGAAGAGGCCACAAAGAAGATCTACAATAGTAGTTTTACCCGAGCCACTCTTTCCAATAAATGCTACAGATTCACCTTTTTTAATCTTAAAAGAAAGATTACTTATAGAGCTTTTATTAGCACCTGGATAATTAAAGAAGACATCTTTAAACTCTATTTCTTTATTAAATATCATTGGTACCGGCTTAAAAACATCATTGATAGATAAATCAGACTTACCTAATTCATCATAAACTACATTTAACGAGGCCGAGTAATACCTAATATTAGTATAAGAACTTGTTATTCTATTAAAAGATGGCATTAATCTAATAGCAGCCATACCAAAGAAACTTAGAATTGATAAGTTCACAACAACATCAGAATTTACTCTTGTCATAATAAACGCAGAAATAACTACTGTAAAAACAATAATTATCTCTACAAAATATCTTGGCCATTGAGATATATTCTTTAATCTGGCAGTGTTTTGAGAAAATTTTTCAATATTAGATTCATAAACGTTTAAAAAAAACTGTTGTGTCCCAGAAACCTTTGTCATCTTAATACCACCAAGAGCTTGATTAACTGATTTAATCATTTCACCAAAATGAGACTGAGAGATTAAACCTAATGCATCCATTTTTCGTTTAATACTAAACATAATGGCAGATAAAATCAACGCAAAACTGAGCATTAAAATTAAAGTACTAAATGGGTTAATATATAAAAGAGCGAGAGCGATTACTGATACAACAATTAATTCAGTTAGTAATGTAATACCAGGTATCAGTATATTTGCAAATAACCAGAAAACTTCTGTATTGATATTTCTCTGCAAAAAAGAAGAATTAGTTTCAAGATGCTTTATGTAAGGCATCTCAATGTATTTTTTTAATAATTGGACACTAAGCTTAGTGTATTTATTATAAATAAACTTATGCAACAAGTAATTTATAAACAATAAATAAGTGTTCTTAAACGCAAATAAAACTGCTGTAGTTACTCCAAAAAATATTATTAACTCATCTTTGCTTTTATTACTCAAATTAATCAAAGAATTTTCAATAATCCAATTATAAACTTCAGAGTTACTATCTAAAAAAAGCCCTATGAATGCTGCAAAAAATGAAAGACTTAGAACTTCAAGAGCTGCACCAAATATTACAAAAATAAAAATAACTAGTGCAAGGGTTTTTTCTTGTTGTGTAAAAAGTGTTAGTAATTTTTTAATCATTAAATCAACACCTTAACCTTTAATTAAATTACTAGCATCTTTATGCCAAACATAGTCTTTTTTTGGGACTCTCCAGTTTGGTCCATAAGTTAATTCTAAGCATTTTTCAGAATCAATTGGAACCTGAAGAAAGATTCCTTTGTAATTTATCTCCCTAAATCTTAAAAGATTAATTGGATATGAATAACCAATATAAGTAATGCAACTTAACGCACTATTATTTATTTTAATTTTGAGTGAATTTGATAAAATAGTTTTTAATATTAATGTTGAGACAATAAATAATAAGTAAAAAAATTTCTTAAAAAAGTTTTTTGGAAATTCTATATTTCTCAAGTTTCTCATATGAACAATATGAGCAAAATGCACAATTAATTTTTTTAAAAAACCCTCATTAGCAATTGCTCCCTGCCATGAACCAATTTTATGGGTTTTTTTAAAAAAATTAATATCAATATTTTTATATTTACTACGAAAATGAAGGCTGTCTACATCAGCAAAAAAGAATTCCTGTTTATAACCCGCGCTTTCAAAGATTCTTGCTATATTGGCTCTATCAGTCTCATGTCCCCATACCCCAAGATCGATATCTTTATCCCATGGCAGAAGCCTGCCTTCTCGAATAATTCCAAGTAAGGTTCCATGACATACCCAAAAGTTAATATTATTATCTTTAAGTAACTTACAAGCAATTTTTAAAATTTCATCGTCTTTATTCATTTATATTTATAATTCAAACTACATTAAAAATAATAAAATATATTTGTAAGTTTTTTAGTAATTAGCTTTAGATAATTTTTTGGTAAATTAGCTTTAGCAATGAAATATATTTACCCTAACAACACGCTAAAGTTATACCCCTAAAGGTGCTAATTTTAGACAATTCCTCTACAAAGTTGAAATTATTTTTCTTAAATTTAATCTAAAGTATGTACACCAATTAATCCTCTAAAAGCATTAATACTTAGCTATCCATTTAACTAAAACTCATTAAACATTATTTTTGTGAAAATGAGCAATAGTATTAGTTAGGGCAACATCAAAAATAAAAAACATCCATATCAGTGATTTAAATATTCATATTATCTGTAGATATTCACTTTGATAAATGAATATAATTTTTCTCAATAAGATGATCTTCAATATATTCCATTAATGCATGTCCAGCAGTAATATGAGATTCTTGTATACGACCAGTATCCGAACTAGGCACAAGAAAAGATAAATCAGATAGATTAAGGGCTTTACCACCTCCAGAACCTAGGAAGGAAAAAACTTTAATCCCCATAACTGATGCAGCTTCCATAGCAAGCAAAATATTTTTAGAATTTCCAGAAGTAGTTATTGCAATTAGTATATCTCCTTCTTTTCCTAATGCTTGAACTGTTCTTTCAAAAAGCCTATCATATCCAAAATCATTTCCACAGGCAGTGATAGTTGACGTATCTTGGGCCAATGCAATTGCAGGAATCCCCTCTCTATTATTATTTGAAGTTAGCCGAATAAGCATTTCTGCAGCTAAATGCTGAGCATCTGCAGCTGAACCTCCATTCCCACAGAGCATTAACTTATTCCCTCTCATTATTGAATTGACAGCTATGTCACCCATTTTAGCAATTTGAGATAGAAGACCATTTTCGATAATTGCACTTTTAACATCTATAGAATCTAAAAATAATTTTTCAATTTTTGCTACATCTAACATATCTCAATAACACCTCTAAAAATTTATACCTCAATAATCTCTTTTTTTATATTCTACAGCCTTCCATCAGTCTCATCCACCTTCAGTAAATATTTAACATCATATACAATGTGATTTAATTTAGCAAAAGCTTTAATATCAGTTATAGAAAGTTTTTTGAACTCATTATGAGCTACAGTTATTATAATTGCATCATATTGGTTCGTTTGTGGTGTCATAATAGTCTTGATACCAAAGTCTTTAAATGCAACATCATGATCAACCCATGGGTCAAATAAATCAACATTACAGTTATTCTTTTCAAGCTCTTCAACTATATCTAAAACTCTAGTATTTCTTAGGTCTGGACAATTTTCTTTAAAAGTTAGGCCCATTATTAAAATATTTGCATTACTTAATTCTATTTTTTTTTTGGTCATCAAATTTAAAACTTGATTTGCAATATATCGCCCCATTCCATCATTAAGTTCACGACCGGCCAAGATCATCTCTGGGTAATAACCAATCTCAATAGCTTTATGAGTTAAATAATATGGATCAACACCAATACAATGACCACCAACTAATCCAGGACGAAATGGCATAAAATTCCATTTAGTTCCTGCAGCCTCAAGGACTGATTCAGTATCTATATTAAGTTTATTAAAAATTTTTGAAAGCTCATTAATTAGAGCAATATTAACATCACGCTGCGTATTTTCAATCACTTTTGCAGCTTCGGCAACCTTGATACTCTTAGCTTTATGAGTTCCAGCAATAATAATTTCTTTGTAAAGGTTATCAACTTCTTCTGCAACTTTGGAAGTCGAGCCTGATGTAACTTTCATTATATTTACAAGTCTATGCTCCTTATCACCTGGATTAATACGCTCTGGTGAATAGCCACAAAAAAAATCATGATTAAAATTTAATCCAGAACCCTCACATAAGATTGGCACACAAATCTCCTCAGTAGCTCCAGGATAAACTGTAGATTCATAAATCACAATATCCCCTTTTCTTAGAATCTGAGAAATCATTTTACTTGATTCTTTGAGGGGGGTTAAATCCGGCTTCTTATTTTTATCTATTGGGGTTGGAACAGTAATAATATATATTTCACAGTCTTTTATATTTTCAATATTAGAAGTAAAATTAAGATAAATTGCTCTCTCAAGCTCCTCTGCAGTAGTTTCAAGAGTTAAATCATATGAGTTTTGTAATTCATTAATCCTTTTGGTATTTATATCAAATCCCACTACTTTACGTTTTTTACCAAACTCTATAGCAAGAGGTAAACCAACGTATCCAAGACCAATTATTGCTATCTTTTTCATAATTAATTTGTATTAAGTAAGTCCATATACTTTACAAGTGAAGTTTTCCAATTCTTAATATCTAAATTAAATTCTTTAGTAATTTTTTCTAGATTTAAACTTGTATTTTGAGGTCTGTTTGCAAGACTAGGATATTGATTAGAATTTATAGGATTAACTATACATTCTATTTTTGCTATCCGAACAATTTCACAAGCAAAGTCAAACCAACTTATATTTCCTTCACCAGAAAAATGATAAATTTGAGTCTTGATATTAGTTTTTTTGCTGTCTAAGGTTTCAATAATTTTCAATAATACATCTACTAAATCATTTGAGTAAGTTGGAGAACCATACTGGTCATTAATTACATCAATTTTTTTGTGCTTTAAAGCATTTTTTATAATTGAATCAACAAAATTTTTACCATAATTTGAATACAACCAACTCGTTCTAATAATAATAGCATTTTCAGGCATTAAACTTATTATTTTATTCTCCCCAAGTAGTTTAGTTTTCCCATAGGCATTAATTGGATTAGTTTGATCATTTTCATTATACAATTGTTCTTTTTTACCATCAAAAACATAATCAGTAGAAATATGAATGAATTTAGATTTATTTTTATTGGAAATTTCAGCTAATAATTCAACAGCTTTATTATTTATTAAATTTGCTGATTCTGCCTGTAATTCTGCATTATCAACATCTGTATAGGCAGCACAATTAATAATTACATCAAAATTATGATCTTTAAAATAATTATTTATACTATATGTATTACTTAAGTCAATTTCACTTCTACCTGTAAAGGTGAATTTATGCTCATGATTTAAGTCTTCAATAATTTTATTAAAAGATTGACCTAATTGGCCATTTTTACCAATAACAAGAATTTTCATTTATCAAATGTTACTGCATCAGATAAAAAAGGCTGGGCTTTATCTTTTTCAGAAAGAATTAAATCTTCCAGGCTTAATGTCCAGTTGATCGCTAAATTTTTATCACTATATAAGACTCCTTTATCGTGTTCTGGTGAATAATAATTATCAACTTTATAGGTTAATATTGCAAAACTACTTAGCACTAAAAATCCATGAGCAAAGCCATGTGGAATGAAAATTTGATTTTTATTTTCATCTGACAGCTCTACAGAAGCATATTTTCCAAAAGAAGGGCTTGACTTTCTCATATCTACAGCTACATCTAACACCCTGCCTTCAATAACTTTTACAAGTTTTGCTTGGGAATAAGGTGGTACCTGGTAATGGAGTCCTCGCAAGACACCTTTAGTTGATTTAGATTCGTTTTCCTGAATAAAATTAATTTTATAACCAAGCTCCTTTTCCAATAAATCATTCCGAAAAACTTCTGAAAAATATCCACGATTATCTAAAAATATTTTTGGCTTTATTACTATAATATCTGGAATTATTTGTCGATGAAAATTCATTATTTGGCTTCAACACACTTTAATAAATATTGACCATATTGACTACTAGTAAGCTGACTTGCAAGTTCTAAAAGTTGATTTTTAGATATATATCCTTGTTCAAATGCAATTTCTTCAAGACATGCTACTTTTAATCCTTGTCTTGACTCAATAGTTTCAATAAAAGTTGAAGCTTCAAGTAGATTTTCATGAGTTCCAGTATCAAGCCAAGCAAAGCCTCTTCCCATTATTTCAACATTTAGTCTATTTTCGTCAAGATACATTTGATTAATAGATGATATCTCTAGCTCACCTCTATTAGATGGAGTTACTCTAGAGGCTTTATTAACCACGTCGTTTGGATAAAAATATAAACCTGTGACAGCATAATTACTTTTTGGCACATCAGGCTTCTCTTCTATACTAAAGGCTTTACCATCATTACTAAAGTCCACTACACCATATCGCTCAGGATCTTTTACATGATATCCAAAAACTGTCGCTATATTATCTTTTTCTGCTGCAAGTGATGCTTTAGATAGCATATTAGTAATGCCTTGCCCATAAAAAATATTATCGCCAAGAATTAAACAAACATCGTCATCTTTGATAAACTCCCTGCCGAGGATAAGTGCTTGAGCAAGTCCATCAGGAGAAGGTTGAACAACATATTCGAATTTCATACCAATTTGTTCACCACTACCCATAAGTTGCTTGAATCTTGGCAAGTCTTCTGGAGTAGATATAATTAAAATTTCTCTAATACCCGCAAGCATTAACACTGATAAAGGATAATAAATCATTGGCTTATCATAAATTGGAAGAAGCTGCTTAGAAACAACTCTTGTAAGAGGATTAAGACGGGTTCCTGACCCTCCTGCTAGAACTATACCTTTCATCATTTAACTAAGCCAATTTGATCTTGCTCTTTAATAGATTTAATAATCTGCTCACTCCAATCTTGGTTATCTAGATACCATTGCACTGTTTTTTTAATTCCAGTTTCAAAAGTTTCTTCTGGAAACCAACCTAATTCATCTGTAATTTTAGAGCAATTTATCGCATATCTTACATCATGACCAGCTCTATCATTAACGTAAGTAATTAATTCTTTATATTGAGAAAAATTCTCATTTAATGATGGGCTTAGATCATCCAATATTGAACATATAATTTGAACTACCTCAATATTTTGAATTTCATTATAGCCACCAATGTTATAAGTCTCTCCAATAACTCCATTTAGTGCAGTGTGAAAAAGAGCTCTCGCATGATCATCTACATAAAGCCAATCTCGTATTTGCTTACCATCCCCATATATTGGGAGCTCTTTACCCTGCAAAGCATTTGAAATAACTAGGGGAATTAATTTTTCTGGAAACTGATATGGCCCATAATTATTTGAGCAATTTGTTAGAATTGTTGGGAGACCAAAAGTTCGTTGCCAAGCTCTAACTAAATGATCAGAACTCGCCTTAGATGCTGAATATGGAGAGCTTGGAGCATATCGAGAAGTCTCTGTAAATAACTCATCATCCTTTTTTAAATCTCCATAAACTTCATCTGTTGAAATATGATGAAATCTAAAGTTATTTTTTTGTTCAGTACCTAATTCTAACCAATACTTTCTAGCCTGCTCCAGCAAAGTAAAGGTTCCCACAATATTAGTTTGTATAAAAGAATCTGGACCATCGATAGATCGGTCAACATGAGACTCAGCGGCTAAATGCATAACTATATCAGGGCGATAACTATTAAATATTCGCCCTATATCTTCAGCATCACAAATATCTATCTTTTCAAAAGCATATCTTTCATTATCTTTAATAGATAATAATGATTCTGGATTACCTGCATAAGTAAGTTTATCTAAATTCAAAACACTATGCTGAGTTGTATTAATGATTAAACGACAAACTGCTGATCCAATAAAACCAGATCCACCAGTAATCAAAAATTTTTTATGTTTCATAATATTCTTTATACCACTTTACAAAATTATCAACACCTTCAAAAACATTCATTAAAGGCTTATAGTCAAAGTTTATAACTAAATCATCAACATCTGCATATGTATCTGGAACATCTCCCAACTGAAGGGGCAATAATTCTTTCTTAGCCTTAATATTAAGTGAAGTTTCAAGTGCCTTAATATAGTCCATCAGCTCTATCGGGCTATTATTACCGATATTATAAACACGCCATGGCGCCAATGAGGTTCCTGGATCTGGAATATCTCCATTCCAATTTAAGTTTGATTGAGCAGGCTTATCTAAAACTCGGATAACACCCTCTACAATATCATCTACATAAGTAAAGTCTCTTCGATGATTGCCATAATTAAAAACTTGAATTTTTTCACCTGCAATCATTGCCCGTGTAAATTTAAATAAAGCCATATCAGGTCGCCCCCATGGCCCATAGACGGTAAAAAAACGAAGCCCAGTGGTTGGAAGTTGATAAAGATGACTATAGGTATGTGCCATTAGTTCATTAGTTTTTTTACTCGCTGCATAAAGACTCAGTGGATGGTCTACATTATCATGAATTGAAAAAGGCATTTTCGTATTTGAGCCATATACTGAACTACTGGATGCATAAACCAGATGTCCAACATTATGATGGCGACAACCTTCTAGAATATGTGCGAAACCAACAATATTCGTATTAATGTAAGACAATGGATTTTCAATTGAGTATCTAACCCCGGCTTGGGCTGCCAAATTTACTACAGCCTCAAATTGATATTTTTTAAAAAGCTCTTCAACAGCAGCCCTATCCTCAATATCCATTCGGATATGGGTATAGTTTTGGTGATCAAAGTGACGCTTTAAACGAGACTCCTTTAGTTCAGGGTCATAATAATTATTATGATTATCTATACCAATTACCTCATCTCCCCTATCTAATAGACTTATAGATAAAGAAGAACCAATAAATCCAGCAGAACCCGTGACTAATATTTTCATAAACTAAAATAATCTCCAATTAATAACACTTTTAAGCATAAACTTCCTCTAGGACTTGAGGTATAGTAATAATCGCCCTATTTAGAATCAATTCGATTATTTTACGCAATCTTAATCATGTCACTTTGAAAATTTACTTCAAAACTAGTTTTATTGTGAAGCTTTACAATTTGAGTGTTTCTTGAGTATCACATTACTGATGCTTTATAATTACACCAAACCTTCCAATGTCAGATAGATGAATAAAAAAACGGACTTTAACAATAAAACTATTTTAATTACTGGGGGAGCTGGTTTTATTGGAAGTAATATAGCTTTTTATCTTCAAGATCAATACCCACAGTCAAATTTGGTTATCTTTGATTGTTTTCGAAGTGAAGAAACATTTTCAAATGGAAATTTAAAAAGTTTTGGTCATTACAAAAATTTAATAGGCTTTAAAGGAGATATTATTTGTGGAAACATTAACAACAAATCTGACCTAGCTTTATTAAATGATTATAAGTTTGACTATATTTTTCACCAAGCTGCAATTTCAGATACTCGTATTTATGATCAAGAGATTGTAGTAAAGACAAATGTAAATTCATTTTATGACATACTTGAAATTGCTAAAAAACATAACTCTTCAGTTGTTTATGCAAGCTCAGCAGCAACTTATGGGAGTATGCCATCCCCTCAGACGATAGGGAAAGAACACCCTGAAAATCCATATGGTTTTAGTAAATTTTTAATGGATCAAATAGCAAGCCGCTTTAGTAAAAGTCATCCAAATATTTCAATAGTTGGATTAAGGTTTTTTAATGTTTATGGCTCAAGAGAGTTCTATAAAAGAAAAACTGCATCTATGATAATTCAACTTGGACATCAAATACTAAGTGGTCAAGCGCCTCGCTTATTTAAAGGATCTAATAATATAAAGCGAGATTTTATTAATATTTCGGATGTAATTCAAGCAAATATTAATGCCTGTAGGCCAAAAAAGAGTGGTGTATACAATATTGGTACTGGATCTCCTAGAAGTTTTCAAGATATTGCAGATATACTTCAGAAAAACCTTGGTACTGATCTTGGTACTGAGTACTTCACTAATCCATATAAGGGGTACCAAATTCATACTCAGGCCGACATTCGCTCTTCAGTTGAAAACTTAGATTTTAAGCCAGTAATTTCATTAGAAGAAGGCATTAAGGCGTACATTCCTGAAATTAAAAACTTGCATAATCAAGATTTATTATGATAAATTTCAATAACATAACGCCAAATATCTTAGTAATTGGGGACTTAATACTTGATGAATATTTATGGGGGGATTGCGATAGAATATCTCCCGAAGCTCCTGTTCAAATAATTAAGATTAACAATGAAAATCAATTGCTAGGGGGAGCAGGTAACGTTATACATAACTTAAAAACACTTGGAGCAAATGTAGATGTTATTTCAGTTCTTGGTAACTGTAACTCTTCAAAAAGAATAAGAGAATTATTTTCTGATATTGATATTAGTTCAGAATATATAGTAACCCAAAAAAAACGTATTACTCCTAAAAAAAGTAGAGTTATTGCCTCTCAACAACAAGTTGTTCGTTATGACCGTGAAAATACTGAAAGCATTAATGACCAGACTCAGCTTCATGTCATAGATACTTTTAAAAAAATTGTTAACAATTATGATGTTATTTTAATTTCTGACTATGGAAAAGGTTTTTTAACTAAACAATTAACTCAAACTATTATTAAAGTGTCAAACGATAATGGTAAGAAGGTCTTAGTTGACCCAAAAGGTCATGACTATTCAAAATATAAAGACTCCTTTCTACTTACCCCAAACATTAAAGAGGCCAGTGAAGCTACCAATATTGATATTGAAGACGATGCAAGCCTAATTATTGCCATTAAAAAATTAAAATCAGATTTTAATTTAGATTTATCTCTCATTACTCTTAGCGAAAAAGGTATTGCAATTTTTGGAGATAAGTTTCGAGTTCACCCGACTAAGTCTAGAGAGGTTTTTGATGTCACTGGAGCTGGTGATACTGTACTTGCATCATTGGGCTTTGCAATAGCATGTGAGGTTGATATTGATTCAGCTGTCCAATTTTCTAATTTAGCTTCAGGAGTTGTAGTTGGTAAAATAGGTAGCGCAACAGTTACAATGAGTGAAGTCATTGAATATGAGTCAAGTCTTATTCAGCAATCAAGTTCTGGAAGAATTAAAACAAAAGAAGAAATTTCATTAATAAGTGAAGAATTAAAATCGAAAGGTAAAAAAATTATTTTTACTAATGGATGCTTTGATCTTCTGCATGCTGGCCATGTTCAATATTTAGAAGATGCTAAATCTTATGGTGATGTTTTAATAGTAGGGTTAAATTCAGATGATTCAGTGCATAATTTAAAAGGAAAGGGTCGTCCCATAAACACTCAATTAGATCGAGCTATAATTTTAGCAGCACTTGAAGCTATTGACTATGTAGTAATATTCAATGAAGATACTCCTTATGAGCTCATAAAAAAAATTAAGCCAAATACTTTAGTGAAAGGTGCTGATTATGAAGGTAAAGAAGTTATTGGGGAAGATATTGCTGACAAAATGATATTAGTTAAATATATTGATAATAAAAGCTCAAGTATAACTATTAAAAAAATTGAAAACAGCTTGAAGGACTAGAGTGTAAATTTTTAATTAATAGTACTAATTGCGTCTAGAACATCTTCAGATTTAATTAGCTTCATACAATTATGGTGACTTAAAGGACAAGCTCTTTTCATACAAGGCTGACAATCTAGTTTCTTTTTCAAAATAATGCTTTTTTCATTCATCCATTGTGATGTTTCACTATCTTTAGTTGGGCCAAATATTGAAATAGTAGGAACTTCAAAAGAAGCAGCTACATGCATAGGCCCACTATCACCAGTAAGAAAAAAATCTAAATTGGAAATCTCTTTAATCAATTCAGGAACTGATGTCAACCCTGCGATATTTTGATAATTAAGAACTCCACTCTCAATTAAAAGACTTTCAATTACGTCTGCATTTTTTTTGTCACTAGGCCCACCAAAAATCAAAATATCATACTGATGTGAGATTGCAATAGCAACTTTTGCAAACTCTTCTGGATACCACCTCTTAGCTTCACCATAAGATGCGCCTGGATTAATGCCAAAAATTTTTTTAGGTCTAATTGGGTTAGGATTCAAACTTGATTTAATCATTAACTTACCTGCATTAAAGCTTGTATTTAAAGAATCATTTATAAATCCATTATATTTTTCAACAAGATGAATATTTCTATATTTATTAGCATTAAATTTAAATTTTTTATTACTTGAAATTAAAAATTTAAAAATTTTTGAGCGAAATGAACTCCTAAAGGAAAAAAAAATATCAAAATTACCAAGATTTTTTGAGCTCTTATACAAGGATAAATACCTCCTTTCTAAAACTTTTAGTTTGCTAATTTTAGGATGGTTTTTAAATATTTCAATTGAAATAGGAGAGCCAATAATTGAAAACTCAGCTTTATCATAATATTTTAATAAATTTTCAATAGCAGGAGTTACCATAACAGAGTCACCAAGCCATGTTGGTATTTCAATTAAAATCTTCATTTAATTAATTTGTAATGTTTTTTACTCAAATCTATTCCAAAAAAATTTTCAATTTTTATCATGTGTTGATGTCTTTTTTGCTTACTACTTATTTTGAATTTTTCATCGACCTTAAATAACCCTTTCTCAATAGGGAGCCAATCTCTTATAATTTTGGGATGAGTCCCTTCAAAAATCTTAAGTATAGATTTATCCATATGTGAATAATTAATATAATTAGCCACTTTCCCCCAGTATCTTTGTACTTTTTGGCTTTTAAGGTTCATTTGATCTTCAGGTCTTACCCAACCATAATGATAACAATATGCATTAATTTTTTTTGCATATGGATATCTTCCTTTTTTATTTTGATCCAAAACTAACCAAAATAAACCGTCTGGAGCATAAGATCTGACAGAGCTCTTAATAATTCTAGTTTCTGATCGATACCAACCAGGTGAATCGAGATAACTATTTCCATTTCCATAAAAATGGTAAAAATTAAGAGCTAACGCCTCCACTTTCGAATCATTGAAATTCGATTGCATTGACTCATAAATTGTGGCAAGTTCATTTTCATGGTATACCTCATCTCCTTCAATATAAAATAACCAATCACCTATACAATTAAACTGAGCTATCATTTTTTGTTGGCCATACACATATCCACGATCTTTCATCTTATCACTCCACTTAGATTGAATGATTCGGATTTTAGAACTTTTAATGGACTTAACTAGCTTGAATGTGTCATCTTCACTCTCTCCAATATTGATAACAAATTCATCAACAATCGATAAAACTGATTTTATAGACTCAATAAATGGATAACCTAATATTTGTCCATTTTTTATAAATGTGAAAGCACTAATTTTCATTATATTTTCTTGATTACAGCCTGCAAGTTTGATGAAAGAACCCCCTTAGACTGAGAGGAGATTAATCTTATAAATCTTTCAGTTATCAAATGAAAAAAAAGTTTAATTAGTCTAGAAGGCATTTTCAGGAGATTATGATTAAATATGAATGGCAATGTATCTCCTCTTGAAAATACTACCTTTAGATTAGAATTGTAACACCAATAATTTAATTTTGGAAGAGTGACAATATTACAATGCGTAATATCACCATGTTGATTTGCAAGTCCCAAAGGACTTGATCCATTGGGAAATCTTAGAAATATTGAACCAGAATCTTGCAAGTAGAAAGACAAATCACTAAAAAAACTTTCAATTTTATCTGCATGAATATGCTCAATAACATCGAATAAAACTATTAAATCATATTTTGTATTTTGATTAATCTCTTCAAGGGCTTTATAAGCGGAAAAATTTTTATCAACTGCTAAGTCAACTAGACTTTCATTCGTTTCAACACCATCGCAATGAAATTTCTTACTTACTGCATAACCAAGGAATGCGCCATTACCAAATCCAATCTCTAAGATCTTAGCGGTCGACTTTAATTTTAATAATTTAAAGATATTAAGAAAATATGCTTTCTCCAAATTTGATGTTTTAGAAAAAGAATCTTCATTCCAATTCTTCCAGTTAATATAAGTATTATTTTTGTTCATCTTTTTTTTCTCTTATTTAATTTATCAAATGCCATTACACTATTAATTATCATCTATTGAAGTAGCGCTGATTTCATTACTTGTCTTAAATAAATAATAATTTAGATTATCTTTAGTTAATAAGACTCCATAATCTTTTTCAATATCATCTGTGTTAATCCCCATAACCTGTTGAAATATTGTATTACTTATCTGAGGTTTGAAATGCCAGCCATTGTCAATAAAGCTTCCTAAATTGGAAGTAATATCATTTTTTCCATAAAAAAACCACACTTTTGACTCTGTATTCAATACAAGTGATCGAATAGCTTCAAAATATTTATTTTGAATATTTTGATATTCTGAAAATAGTAAGTAATAGGGAAGGTATTTTGGAAAAATAATAAAAATATCTTTTTCAGTTCCTAGTTTAGCTAATCTTATTATTGATTCATTAGAGTATGTATCAAAATTAACAAAATTAGCTTTTATTAAATTATTTGATATTCCACTGCCGGTTAAAGCTTTATCTAGTGAGAAACTGTCATTACGAGAGTTTTCTTCTTCATATTGTTTATTTATACTTTCACCTTTAAGATATTTAATTACATGCTGAAGTGATCTAATTGTTATATCACTATTATAGTATTTGCTAAAATATTCTTTACCCTTAAGTTCTTTTTCATAGACTTCAAATCTATTATTAATTTCTTTAAAGCCTTGCCTAGTTTTATTTAATGAAAATGCATCAAAACTATATATAAAATAATTGTCATTTTCTTTTACTTTTGATGCAAGCAAAGTATTTTCAAGTAATGTAGCGCCATCTATTTTTATATTATGAGTTTTTTTCCCAGAAATTTTCTCTATCATTTGAGGGTTAACTCTTGCCATTCTAGAGCTTCCAATTAAGTAATAATAACCATCGGAATTAATTCTTGCATTAGTAACATTAGGCTTGTTATGCATCGTTAAATTTTTTACAAATTTTTCATCTCTCGACTGATATCCATATGGATCAATTATATAATTAAGAGCACTTATAAGAAAAAGCACTAAGAGTAAATAAAAAAATATTTTTTGTAGGTATTTTTTATACAAAACTAGACCTAGAAATTAAAATAGATAAATTCAACATTCTTATCAAGATGCATCAAAGAAATAGCAAAGATAAAGACAATCAAAAATAAAGTCTTGCCACTTGGTTTATAGTTAAACAAAATTTGATTGGAATTTTTAAAAAATAAACATGCAAAAAATGCAACTGCTATCCATAAAATCACCTCGGTATCACTATTAAAATTAGCAAAGACCTCTCCAAATATAATTTTATTTTGCTTCAATAAATAAATATTCTGAAAAGAGATTGGAAGTACTACACCCGATAAACCAAACATACCTTTTATGATTTTTACTGCGTCTTCCCATTGTTCGGCTCTAAAAAATACCCAGGACAAATTTATAAAATTAAAAGTTAAGAACCAGGCAATAAAATTATTTAATTTAATACCAGTATTACTCCAAATTCTATGCAAAATAATTGCAAATGCATGCATTGCACCCCATAATATAAAAGTCCATCCAGCACCATGCCATAATCCACCAATTAAAAAAGTAGTAAACAAATTACTATACATCTTGAAACTACCTTTTCTATTTCCACCCATTGGTATATAAATATAATCTCTTAGAAACCTTGATAGAGTTATATGCCATCTTTTCCAAAACTCTCTAATGTTTTGAGATTTATATGGACTATTAAAATTTAGAGGTAATTTAATATTAAATAAAAGTGCTGAACCGATAGCCATATCTGTATAACCAGAAAAATCAAAATATAATTGGAATGTAAAGGAAAGTGAGGTTACCCAAGCCTCTACTAAACTCAGTTGTTCCATAACATCAAAACCATTCAAAGCCCAAATAGAAAAAGTATCAGCAATGACTACTTTTTTAAAAAGTCCAATAGAAAAAATAAAAACTCCTAAATAAATATTTTTATAACTTATAGACTTATTTATTTTTTCGATAAATTGAGGCATCATCTCTTTATGATGAACAATCGGACCAGCAATCAATTGAGGGAAGAACGTAACAAAAACAAGGTAATTTAAAAAAGTTGGTTTTGTTACATACCCCTTAAAACTATCTGCGAGAAATGCAATCTGTTGGAATGTAAAGAAAGAAATTGCTAATGGTAAAATTAAATTAAAAAAAGAGTAACTAGTGTTAAAAACTAAATTTATATTTTGAAGAAAAAAACTACTATACTTAAAAAACCCAAGTAATGATAAATTGAATAAAACTCCCAATATCATTAAAGGCTTTTTTGGCAATTTTGACATTAGTATTAAATGACTTATAAAATAATTCATCGCTACAGAACCTAGAATTAGAGGCAGATAAATAATATTCCACCAACTATAGAAAAAGAGGCTAGCAAAAGCTAAAGACCCTGTAGCAAGCTTTGTTAACTTATTTTTATTTAGATAAAAATACAAACAAAACGTTATTGGAAGGAATATAAAAATAAATTCATAACTACTAAAAATCATTATTCAGACTTCCCTTTTATCTCTTAGTAAGAATTTCAATGAATATATTTAAATTCATAGTTTTGTTTCACCTTGCAGTATTTCAGTTAATTCACGACTTGCATTTATAATTGAATCTACAGAAAAACCCTTAAGATTATTATGATTTTTTGAAAAAATAGTTCTATTTAAATCACTAATTGGAGCAAATAATTTATAACTCTCAGAGTTATTTTCATGAATAGTTATAACTGGCTTATTAAATGCTGATGCAATATGTGCAATTGATGTATCTGGAGTAATAATCATATCTAAATTTTTAATTAATGCTGAAACAGCAAGTATAGTAATAGTCTTATAGGCAGACAAAACATAATCTAAGCCCATTAAAGCAATCTTTCTTTTAACTAATTGCTCTTTATTAGGTGAAGTGATAATAATGATTTGTACATTTTTATTAAATTTAAAAAGGCCTATACATATTTCTTTTAGCTCTTTAAATTGTATTTTTTTTCCTTTAGCTGCACCTTCCAAATTAATACCTACTAGAAATTTTCCTTTAAAACTGTTTAAAAACTCCACAGCTTGAATTTCTTCCTTTTTATTAAAAAAAATATCATATTGAGTTGATAAAGCTTTTATGCCCAAGTGATTAAGCATTGATAACCATATATCTCTAAAGTGGGCATCTTTCAACTTATCTACATAAAAATCATAAATTTCTAAATCATCGCCTCTTACACCATACCTGCCATCTTTTTTTATAGATATAACTTTTTTAGGATTAATTATTTTTAACCGAAGAATTGCGTGTCTTACAACTGAATGATCAAATTCAAAACAAAGATCAATTTGTTTTTTACGCAGTTTCCAAAGTACTGGTAAATCAAACAAGAGATTATTCTTATTATTAAGATAGATATTATCAACATTTGGATTATTTTTCAAAATAATAGCGTTAGATTTACTTGCTAATACGTTGATTTCCATATGAGGATACGCAATTTTTAGCTCTCTAAATACAGGGGTTGAGATAATCATATCACCTATTCTGTCATAACGAAGCATTAAAACTTTTGAGGAGTTTTTTATATCAAAGTTTATATTTTTTTTCTTAGTTATTACTCTAAGGATTAATGCTTTAAGGTAGTTTTTAAAATTCATAAAAATTTATTAACCCCACCGTCACACCAATTAAGATTCTCATCAATAGTTTTTTGAAGTAGTTTGTCATTAGCTAATAGCGTCTTTCTATTTGACTCATCATGCCAAAGATGAAACTGAATTGCAGAAAATTTCAAAGTTTTACGGCCTATTCCATTATTAAAAAGTCTAGCAACAAAATCACTATCTTCCCTACCCCATCCAATAAACTCACTATTGAATCCATTAATATTAATACAATCTTTTCTATAAAAGGACATATTGCAACTTCTAACACCATTTAATACACTTTTTCGAATTGAAAATATTTTAGATAAGAAATTTGAATGAATAGCATTTAATCTATTTTTTGACCCATTACCTAAAACATGGAAAAAAAATCGCTGTGCTGATAGGACCTCCCTTGTTTTTTTCCTATTAAGCAAAACCCTAGAGCCTTGGAGATAAAAACCCTCTTCAGCACACAATGAATGATCATTAATAAATTCAGGATGTAAAACCATATCCCCATCAATTAATACTATATATTCTCCCTTAGAAATTGAAATAGCTTTATTTCTAGACTCCGACACTCTGAATCCCAAATCTTCTTGGTAAGAATGTATGATTGATAGTCCCGATGTTAAGGCAAATGTATCAATAAGTGTTTTAGTTGAATTATCACTTCCATCATCTGCAATAATTACTTCAAAGGGCTTTATTCTTTGATTTTGTATGCTTTTAAGAACTACTAATAAAGCATCGGGCCGATTATAAGTGGTAACTATTAGACTTATGCGCATTTACTTCTTAAAAACACTTGATAATTGGGTAACATTTAACCACATATTATAGTTAGAGTAGTAAGCATGGAAATTTCAGTCTACATTATTGCCTATAACGAAGCAGATAAAATTGAAGATTGCATCAATACTGTCTTATGGGCAGATGAAATTATTGTTGCTGACTCAAATAGCACTGACGGTACAACTGAAATTGCAGAAAATTTAGGTGCAAAAGTAGTTCATATTCCATTTAATGGTTATGGTGATCTAAGAAATAAAGCGATATCTCATTGTACTAAAGATTGGATTCTAAGTATTGATTCAGATGAAAGATGTACCGAGAATGTTAGAGATGAAATTCTTTCATTAATTAAAACAACATCTTTAGATATTTTTAATATACCAAGAAGAAACTTTTTTATGGGCAAGTGGATTAAACATTCAGGATGGTATCCAAACTTTCGACAACCTCAACTATTCAGAAAAAATTCTATGAGCTATGATTTAAGCCCAGTTCATGAAGGCTTCATAAGTCATAGTAATCAAAAAATTGGAGTAATTAACAATTCAATTTGGCAATTCCCTTTTAAAAACACAGAGGAAGTTCTTTATAAAGCAAATCGATATTCTAGCTTAGGTGTTAAAAAACTTCAAGATAGAGGTGTTAGTGGCTCTGTTCTCAAAGGACTTCTTCATGGAATATGGTCTTTTATTAAACACTATTTCTTTAAGTTAGGTTTTTTAGACGGTGGAGCTGGCTTAGTAATTGCATTTGGTAATTTTGAAGGGACTTTTTATCGTTATATTAAATTATCAGAAGCGCAATCAAACTGGGTAATTCCAAAAGTTAATAAAATTCAAAAAGTTGACTAATGATAGTTCCTATTATCTTATCTGGTGGAAGTGGGACAAGACTTTGGCCCTTATCAAGAAAGCTTCATCCAAAACAATTTCTTAACTTAGTTAACCAAAATACATCTGTGTTTCAAGACACAGTCTTGCGACTTCCTAAAAATACTTCTAAGCCATTAATCGTCTGTAATGAAGAGCATAGATTTTTAGCTGCAGAACAACTTCGCTACATTAATAAATCCTCGCAAGGAATTATTCTGGAGCCAATTGGGAAAAATACAGCACCTGCGATTGCGCTGGCAGCATTAAAACTTATAAATGATGGTGAAGACCCAATTTTGTTAGTATTACCAGCTGACCATATTATTGAGGATGTCAAGAAGTTTCATGAATCGATCGAAGTTGCAAAAACTCTAGCAAAAAAAAATAAATTAGTAACTTTTGGTATTTTGCCAAATAAAGCTAGGACTGATTATGGCTATATAAAGGCTAAAATTAATGATAACTCAAACCATCATAAAATTGACGCATTTATAGAAAAGCCTTCTCTGAAAAAAGCACAAGAATATTTAGAGTCTGGATGTTATTTTTGGAATAGCGGTATGTTTATGTTCAAAGCATCAATATTCCTTGAAGAACTAAATTTATTGGCACCTCAAATCCTAGATTGCTGTTCAAAATCTCTTGAAACAGAATATAAGGATATAGACTTTACCAGACTAAATACTAGTGAATTTTTTAATTGCCCTGATCAGTCTATTGACTATGCTGTAATGGAAAAAACAGAAAAATCATTAGTTGTCCCAATTAATATTGGCTGGCATGATATTGGCTCTTGGGAGGCGCTAATAGAGACAAAAAATGCAGATATAGATGGAAATTCTTTTGAAGGAAATATTGTTTTCGATGGTGTAAAAAATACATACATTTATAGTGAAAATAGACTAGTTTCAGCTTTAAACATATCAGACTTAGTTGTTATTGATACTCAAGATGCATTACTAATTACAAATAAAAGTAATACTCAAAATATTAAACGTATTATCAATATTCTAAAGAAAAAAAAATGCTCTGAAGTTGACACTCATCGTAAGGTATATCGACCTTGGGGATATTATGATTCAATTGATGCAGGTAATGGCTTCCAAGTCAAGAGAATATTAGTAAACCCAGGTTCAAAATTATCATTACAAAAGCATAACCATAGAGCAGAACATTGGGTAGTAGTAAGCGGGACTGCTTCAATTACATGCGGTAAAAAGAAATATGTATTGAAAAAAAATCAATCTACTTATATTCCTAAAGGGGAAATACATAGACTAGAAAATCATGAAACAGCTCCATTAGAAATAATCGAAATACAAACTGGAGACTACCTTGGTGAAGATGACATTATTCGCCTTGAAGATGATTATCAAAGAGGCTAGTTAATTTATCATATTCAAGCAAGATATCTTCAACATTAATATTATTAACATCTTTGTTATCAAATAAGCTTAATGAATTAGTATTTGCAAATAACATTTCTGGAGAAAGTCTTGCTAAAATGGCAATTATATTTGCGCTAACAGCAGTTGCAGCATGCATCAAACCTCCATCGCAGCAAATTACAGCTTGAGATTGTTTAATAACTTCTGCAGTTTGATTAAAACTTAACTTAGATACTAAATTAAAAAATTGATCACTATCAAATCGCTCTAATAATTCTATTGACTCATTTTGAGCATTTTTAGAGCCAATCAATACAATATTAATCTTTTCATTACCAGAGATAATTTCCTGAATTAAATCCCCCCACTTCTTATATATTTTATATTTCCACTCTCCACCAACAACAATAGTAATATATATTTTTGGAGTTATCGCTCTAACAATTTTTTTATCTTTATTTGAAATTGTTAATATATTGTTTGAGATTTTATTAATTTCCTCTTCACTTTTTGGATAGGCAAGCAAGTGATTCATTTGATGAAAACTAAAAAGTATTCGATTTACCTCTGGGCCATTAAAAAAACCAAACATTCCAACATAAGAAGTAGTGGGGAGGATACTAGATTTAATACTCACACTTCTAGAACTATAGGAATCAAGAATTACTAAATCATAGTAATGATTTTTGAGTTCACCTTCAATGGTATAAATATTATTGAAGAATTCATCGTCAGCATAAATATGAGCATTCTTTATATCCGTGAAAAGATCTACATTTTTATCTTTTAACATTATTCTGCTTGATAAATCCATCAAGCTATCACCTAAACTAGGGGCAGAAATATTTATCCAGAGAATTTTTTTATGATTTGAATGGATAGAAAAAACTTCAAGATTTTTTTGACCTTTAATAAGAATAAAAAGATATCGCTTTGAAAATTTTAAAAAACGCTTAAATTTGTTAACTTCCTTTAAATGTATATCAATATAGTTAGGAATTTTATATTTAAATGGAAGTGAGTATGTTTTTCGAAAGTCAAACACTTTGTACCCATGCTTCTATTTCATTAAAAATTTTTTTTGGCAAAATAGTAAAGAGACAATCACTTTTTCCATGATTATCATCACAACCAGCATTACCACAAGCTACACAAGCCATAGAGGCTTGAAAAATTGTATTGTGCCCATAAGTTTGTAATGGTTTATTAATTGCACTAGAAGCTTTCAACTTATTAGACCATGGTGACCACATAGCTAGATTAGTTGGACCAAATATTGCAAAAATACGTTTATTTTGAGATGCCGCAATATGCATATTTAAAGTATCCATTCCAATATATCCTAGCGATAAATCACTTAATATAATGAAATCTTGTAATGAAGTTTCCCCAATAAAATTATATACATTTGAAAGATTTGGTATTTCCTTCTTAATCCGTAAATCTATAGAACTATTACTTCCTGTAACTATGATGGGAATTTTCAAGGTATCTAAGAGTTTCAGCAATTCGAATCTTAAATGCTTTGGATATATCTTGTAGTCATATTGGGCAGATGGATGAAAAATTAAAAAATTAAAAATACTGTTATTATTTAATCTATTTTTTACTTTTGAGATCTTTGTCTGGTCAAAAGTAATAGCTGATTGAACATTTTCATGTTCAATGCCTAAAAGATTTAAAGGTTGTAAATTATTTAAAAGTATATGTTTTGAGTTATCAAAATAATAGTAGTAAGTTAGAAGTTTTCTTTTCCACCAGGATTTCTTATTATCATCCTCTATTGCACTTATCGAATTGTGGCCAAATAAAAGAGCATAAATAACGCTTCGGTCACTAGCTGTCAAATTAATACTTAAATCATATTTTTTAAATAAAGCAAAAAATAGTGTTTTCTCTTGTTTAAATCTATTCTTTTGTTTTTTTAAGTATGAAAAAGTATATATAGAATTCACATTTGGAAGAAGCTCCGCAACTGCAACAGTATCATCATTTACTAACAAATCAATTTGTGCACTTTTATACTTTGTCTTAAGTTGATTAATCAGTGAAAGGCTAAGAAATACATCTCCATTCGAACGCTGAATTATTAACAAAATTTTACTAATTTTTTTCAAAATCTTTGTATAAAAAAGAACTGAAAAACACAAACATTAAAGTTGTGTAATGCCCTAATAAATATGAATCACTTAACATAATTAACAAAAATAACAAAGGCAATGCAATACCAACATCTCTAATAAATCTACTTGAAGAATAGAAGGATAGTTTAATTTGATAATAAAAAATTGACAATAAACTTACTAATCCAAGAATTCCAGTTTGTACCAGGACTAAAGAATACATATTATGAGGATGTGAGGTGGTAACCATTTTTGGACTATAGATAGAATTAATTTTTTCATACTCATTTGGAAAGTCTCCAGTTCCAACACCTAAGATTGGGCTAGTACTGAATATTTTCCATGAATAAATTGCAAAACTTATTCTTTCTCCAACAGGAGTATTGATGTTTGCTAGAAGGAAAATTGTATCAAAATCAATAGGATTATTTTTTTCAATATTTACCCCCTCATATCTAACTATATCTTGTATAGCAGAATCAACTCTTTTCTCGAAAAGATCACTTGAGTTATATGCTACAAAAAATATTCCAGGGATAAGAATAATAGTTGCTATTAGTGATTTAATTTTTTCAGCATTAAAAAATTGAAAGATTAAAATAGCCATTGCTGCAAAAAACATTACTTGTCCTGCTCGACCGCCAGTAATAAACATGTTAATTATCATTAATATTACAAAAAAACTATACAAAGAAAACTTTAATTTACTTAGATTTTTGTTAAAGAAAACTTGATGACATACTAAGTATATTGCAAATGCTAATATGGGATTATACGAAACATGGCTCATAAAAGGAGTTGGATTATCAACTGTCGCATTTTTAAAAGGAGGAAGAATTTCAAACCAAATCAAATAAGATAGTACTTCAGTAATACCAATTGCTAGAAGAAATGCAATAATTACGTGACGTATATATTCTTTTTGCATAATAGAAGTAAGAACGGGAAAAAGTAATAAAAAATACCACATTTTATGAACAATATTTAAACCCCATCGAATATCATCCGTCCAGATTAAAGCAATAACATGTATAGTAAAAAATATAACACTAGCTAATAAAAGTTTATTACTAACTACTTGATTATATTTAATTAGATAATTCCCACTGAAAAGCCATAAAGTGACAATTACAACAATAATTAAATTTGCCCCAAAAACAGTCAAAGGCATAAAAAAAGCTAGAAGCAATAGTAAGTATTTATAAAGATTGTCTAGAGTAAATTTGTTTATTAACATTAGTTGTATACTAGCCAAATTAATTATTAAACGATTATACTTTTTCTACATGTATACAAAGACTATTTTCCTTGATCGTGATGGAGTAATAAATAAAGAAGTAAGCTATCTTAATAAGATAGAAGACTTTGAGTTCATTAGTGGCGTTTTTGATTCGTTTAGATACCTTCAAAAATTAGGCTATAGTCTTATTATAGTTACTAACCAATCAGGAATTGGAAGAGGCTTATATCAATTACAAGACTATCAAATCTTAACAAAATGGATGATTAACGAATTTAAGAAGAATAATATAGAGATTAAAGATATTTTTTATTGCCCACATTCACCAGAATCTCAATGTAACTGTAGAAAACCTAATCCTGGAATGCTTACTGATGCAAAAATTAAACATAATATAGATATGAAAAATTCTTGGATGATTGGAGATAAAGAAACTGATATTAAAGCAGCTCATGATGCTGGAATAAGGAACACAGTAATAGTCAGAAGTGGTCATAAAATAAATGAAGCAACTTCAAATGCTATGTTTTTTTTGGATTCCATTAATAAAATAAATCAAATCATATTGAAATAGTAATTGACTTTAAACATTTATTAAATCAAAAGACTCTTAGCTACCTCTATAAGTCTATTTACACTAATATCTTTTATTGAGTAATCATTTTTATTGATCTTACGAGGATTGACCGTTGACTCAGACTCTATTTTCTTATTATACTTAGTAACAAAAGTGTTTCTATACCCAGGAGTTGGGCCAAAAAGAGTTATTGAAGGGACGTTCATTGCCCAACCCATATGAGTTGGTCCGGTATCTGGACCAATAACAAGATCAACCTTTGCAACTAAAGATACTAAACCCTCAAGTGACAATTTTTTACAAATATTGGCGCTTGGAGCAAGTTTTTTTATTCTACCAGCTAATAATTTCTCATCATCATTTCCCCAAATAATAAGGTAATTTGCATCCATTGAATTTACTAACTCAGCGAATTTTTCCACTGGATACCTCTTTGAAAAATAAGAAGCTCCAGGTATTAAAATAATATTTTTTTTAATATTTGAAATGCCTGATACTGGAAGCTTTTGATTTGAGTGTAAAAAAGAAAGTTTATGACTAATGATCTCTGTTTTGAACGGTAACCCCAATGCATACTTTATAAGTTCAAAGTTCCGCTCTATAACATTTTTATCATAATCAAATTTAAAGGTTTTGTTATAGAAAACTGATGCTAGCATCTCTCTCGCTGAAGATTTGTCGAAGCCTAATATTAATTTAGATGGAAGGCATTTAGAAACAATTGCTGATTTTAATAGTCCTTGCATATCGATTACTAAATCATAAGAATCTAGCTTGCGTAGTTTTTTTAATTCACTTATAATCAAAAAAATTGATACTTTTTTTGTATATTTTCTAATATTAATTTTATGTACCTTATTAATATTTGGATGAAAATCTAATAAGCCACTATAGCTTTCTTCTACCACCCAATCTATCTTGATATTTTGATTATGATTTTTTATAAATTGTAATACAACCATAGCGTGAATAATATCGCCTAGTGCTGAGAGTTTTACAATAGCTATTTTCATAAAAACTATTTTACTATGTCACATGCTATTAAAGCGCCCCATATTAAATTATGCTTTAATGATATAATTTAAAAAGCTTTAATTAACCTTAGAATTGATAGCAATGAATTCTCAAACAAAAGAAGTGAAATCTACTAATTTCATACGTAATATCATAGATGAAGATCTTTCATCTGGGAAGCATGTGGCTATTAAAACTCGTTTTCCTCCAGAACCCAATGGTCATCTTCATATTGGTCATGCAAAATCTATTTGCCTCAACTTTGGCACAGCCAAAGATTATGCAGGATATTGCAACTTAAGATTTGATGATACCAATCCCTCCAAAGAAGATATTGAATATGTTAATTCAATTAAAAAAGATGTTGAATGGTTGGGATTTGATTGGGATGGTGATGTTAAATTTAGCTCAAGTTATTTTGATCAATTTTATCGATATGCTGAGGAATTAATTTCTAAAGGCTTGTCTTATGTTTGTTTTTTAAGTCCTGATGAAACTCGTATATTTCGTGGGACTCTTAAAAAACCTGGAAAAAATAGTCCTTATCGCGAAACTAGTATTAAAGAAAATTTAACTCTTTTTAGAAAAATGAAAGCAGGTGGTTTTAACGAAGGCGAATGTGTATTGAGAGCCAAAATCGACATGTCTTCTAGCTTCATGTGTATGCGTGATCCTACGCTGTATCGTATTCGATTTGAAAGACACCATCAAACAAATAATGATTGGTGTATTTACCCTATGTATGACTTTGCTCATTGTCTTGGTGATGCTATAGAGAATATTACACATTCCTTATGTACTCTAGAGTTCCAAGATAATCGAAGAATTTACGATTGGACTTTAGAAAACTTAGATGATTTTAATACTATTAGTCGCCCTCATCAATATGAGTTTTCTCGATTAAATCTTGAGTATGCTACAACATCTAAAAGAAAATTAAAACTCTTGGTAGATAATAATCATGTCATTAGTTGGAATGATCCTAGAATGCCTACTATTTCAGGCCTTAGAAGAAGAGGTTATACTGCTTTCTCAATAAGAGACTTTTGTGAACGAATTGGGGTATCAAAAGTAAACAGCTTGACTGATATTTCAATCTTAGAATCAGCAATTAGAGATGATCTAAATAATTCTGCTCCTCGCTCAATGGCAGTAATTAACCCTATTAAATTAGTAATTGAAAATTATCCTGAAGGAAAACTTGAATCACTTCAAGCACCGATACATCCTCAAAAAGAAGAAATGGGGACCAGAGAAATTTTCTTTAGTCGTGAATTATATATTGATAAAGGAGACTTTATAGAGGTAGCTCCAAATAACAAATACAAACGACTAGCAATAAACAAAGAGGTTCGTCTTAGAAATGCCTACATTGTCAAAGCAACACATTTTGATATTGATAAAGATGGTAATGTAGAAATTGTTTATTGCACTTATGACTCAGAGACACTTGGTAAAAATCCATCTGACGGAAGAAAGGTTAAGGGTGTTATTCATTTTGTTGAATCTAGCAAAGCTCTTAGTGCTGAATTTAAGATATATGATCGCCTATTTTTAGAATCAAATCCTACTAACTTTAATGACTTATCATCTTCAATTAATCCAAATTCTCTTGAAATAAAAAATGGATTTGTAGAGCCAAATTTATCAAATGCAAAAGTGGAAAGAGCATACCAGTTTGAACGAGAGGGTTACTTTTGTAGAGATAGTGTATCCAATGAACTAGTATTTAATAAAACTGTTGGGCTAAGAGATAATTGGAATTAATAATCTAATTTTTGAAGCCAATCATTCATTTTTTTTACTTCAGAGTGTTTAGTTGTATCAATCTGAAGAGGTGTAACTGAAACAAAGTTATTAGAAATTGCATGGAAATCTGTACCCTCTGAATTATCAGCCTCCTTCCCATTTTCACCAATCCAATAAAGAGACGCATCCTCTTTGTCTTTAATACTTGGTTCAGATTTATGCCTACTACCTAGACGCGTACTCTTAATACCTTTAATTTCGCTAAGAGGTATGTCTGGAACATTAACATTAATAATAGTATTATGAGATAGTTCAGACTTATTAATTTGAATAACTAATCTCTTCGCGATTTCACCTGCTGTCTCGAAGTGATTGCACTCCCAACTAGCTAGAGACATTGCAATTGATGGAAGTCCTAAAAATCGGCCTTCTATTGCCCCAGCAACAGTTCCAGAGTAGATTGTATCATCACCTAGGTTTGCCCCAAAATTAATACCAGTGACAACTAAATCAATTGAATCCTTTATGAAACCACACAATGCCAAATGAACACAATCAGTAGGTGTTGCATTTATAGCATAAATATTTTTCTCTATTTGAATCGGCTTTAATGGCCTTCCAAGAGTTAATGAGCTACTTGCAGCAGACTTATTCTCACTAGGTGCGACAACAATTACTTCTGCAATTTCACTTAGTGATTTTGTAAGCTGTTTAATGCCCTTGGCTTTATAGCCATCATCATTACTTATTAGAATTCTCATTAACTAATAGTTAAGGCAATTTTATCTTTATTAACACCTACTTTAACTGTACCACCAGAGCTTAGCTTACCAAAAAGAAGCTCATCTGCAAGTGGCTTACGAACTTCTCTTTCAATTAATCTCATCATTGGACGAGCGCCCATCATAGCGTCATAGCCATTTTCTGCAAACCATTTTCGAGCTGCATCAGAAACAATTAATGAAACATTCTTTTTCTCAAGAACATCTTCAAGCTCAAAGAGGAATTTATTAACTACGTAAACAACGACTTCTTCATTAAGTTTATTAAAGTAAATAATTTCTGAGAGTCTATTTCTGAATTCAGGTGTGAATATTTTTTTAAGTTCACCTTCATAATCAAGGCTATGATCTTGCTCATTAAAGCCTATAGAAGATCTTTGAACATTTTGAGCTCCTACATTAGAAGTCATAACAAGTATTACATTACTAAAGTCAACTTCACGGCCATTAGCATCAGTAAGCTTCCCATGATCCATAACTTGCAATAGAATATTAAAAATGTCTGGGTGAGCTTTTTCAATCTCATCCAGTAAAAGAACTGCATAAGGATTACTATTTACTGCCTCAGTTAATAGGCCTCCCTCGTCGTAACCAACATAGCCAGGAGGAGAGCCTATAAGTTTTGAAATAGCATGCCTCTCCATATATTCAGACATATCAAACCTCAATAATTTGACGCCCATAATCCTTGAAAGCTGCTTACAAATTTCAGTCTTACCAACTCCTGTAGGGCCAGCAAATAAAAAAGAACCCATTGGCTGCTCAATTGGAGAAAGACCAGAGCGAGAAAGTTTTATAGCAGTTGATAAAGACTCAACAGCATTATCTTGTCCAAAGACACCTAACTTAAGGTCACTCTCTAGGCCTTTAAGTAAAGATTTATCATCACTAGTAACTTGGCGTGAAGGAATACGGGCTAATTTAGCAACAATATTTTCAATATCTGGAACACCAATATTAACTTTACGCTTTGACTTAGGAAGTATTTGTTGAAGAGCACCAACTTCATCAATAACATCGATTGCTTTATCTGGAAGGCGTCTATCACCTATATGTCGATGCGTTAATTCTGCAGCAGAGACTAGAGATGCTGCAGAATATTTAACCTTGTGATGAGATTGATAATATTTTTTTAGTCCATGTAAAATTTTAATAGTATCTTCAACTGAAGGCTCTTCAATATCTACTTTTTGGAAACGCCTTGTAAGAGCATGATCTTTTTCAAAAATCTTACGATATTCATCATAGGTTGTAGAGCCTATACATTTAAGTGAACCATCTGCAAGAGCTGGTTTAAGAAGATTAGAAGCATCTAAAGAACCGCCAGAAACACTCCCAGCTCCAATTAAAGTATGAATTTCATCAATAAAAAGAACAGAGCTTTTATCTTTTTCTAAATCTGTTAGTACTGACTTTAGTCGTTTTTCAAAGTCACCTCTATACTTCGTACCAGCAATTAAAGTACCAACATCAAGAGAATATATAGTTGTATTCTTAAGAATTTCAGGAACTTGCCCATCCACTATTCTTTTAGCTAAGCCTTGAGCAATAGCAGTCTTTCCAACTCCTGCCTGCCCAACAAGTAATGGGTTATTTTTTCTGCGTCTTGATAAAATTTGTACAGTTCTGAGAACCTCCTCTTCTCTACCAAGAAGAGGATCAATTTCACCAAGCCTAGCTTTTTCACATAAATTAGTTGTAAAAGATTCAAGAGAAGATGGTTTAGCTTGCTTATCACCTTCAACTTTTTTTGTTTCTTCAACTGGGTTATCAGCTAGATGAGAAGAAATTCCTTCCATCACATCTAACCTTGAAATATTATTTAACTTAAGCATATAAACTGCATGAGATTCTTTTTCAGAAAAGATGCTTACAAACACATTCATCGCATTAACAGAATTTTTTTGCGCTGACTGCGCCTGATAAACGCTCCTTTGAAGTACTCTTTGGAAGCCAACTGTTGGAACAATATCTATTTCAGCATCTTCAGAAATAATTGGTGTGTGAGAGTCAATATATTGATCAAGCTCAGCACGAAGCTCATCAATATTAACTCGCTTTCCTCGAAGAAATGCGGCAACTTCATCCATATTAAGAAGTGCTAATAATAAATGCTCAACAGTAACAAACTCAAGGCGACGATTTCTAGCCTCAGTCATCACCATATTAATCTCTTGCTGTAATCCTTGTTCAATCATAAAATACTGCTTACATTGCTAACTCATTTAGAACATAATTTTAACATCACTTAAGACAATTTTAATCAAAAAAAATCAATTTAATTGATAAACTAACTAGAATTGATTGACCTTAGTCTACTCTCAAAATCTTCACGATTATGATAGCCACCACAGAGCTGGCGATATCCTGTTAAAGATGAACGCGCGTGAAGAAGCCTCCAATTATCAAAAGTAAGGACCTTTCCAGGTTCCAACATAAATTCAAACTGGCGGCTTACTTCATTTGCAAGATTATGAAAAATTTTATAAGCGTCATAAAAGCTACTCATTTGATCATTTTCAAGTCTAAATGGAGCTCTATCATGATTATTAAAACTAACTTGAATTACAGCACCATTATCATTAACTCGAAATAAAGGTCTATGCGCTTCTAAATATGTATCTGGCTTTATATATCGACCTGGAATATTAACAGTACATAAAATATTGAAAGCATCAGGATATTCATGTCTCATTTTTTCAGCAATTGCAAGACCATCTACTAATTGGTTTTCACCGCCAATTGAGTCTCTTTTTAAGCAGTGTAACGTTTGAAGGCCTGGAGCATCATGCACATATGTTCCATCTGTATGTGGCTCAATAGCCAGTGATGTAAAAGCAGTATCATCAGGATTCTCTAATGTATTATCCCAAACAGAAAAACCTCCAAAAATAGAATTTCGTATATACGCCATTCTCTCCATAAGATCTTTTGTTGCCTCTGGAGTTGATGGAGTTTTATTAACTAAAACAAAGCCAATTCTTTGAATATGAGTCAACCATATTTTTAAACCCTCATCACTCATAAACTCATCATAAGTCATTTCAGGAAATATTATGATTTCATTTTCTGCATTCCAATAAATTGAAGAATTCATTGCATATGACTGAGGAAGACTAGGTTCTGCGGCAGATTGAAGCAAGTTAAAAGAAAGACTACTTTCAGTTTTATCTTCCCATTTGATTAGAATTAGTTTAGAGTTTTTATTTAGTAATACTTGATCAGCAGAATTATTAGTTAGATTATTGAAAACATTGATTTGACGTTGCTTAGAATCTGGGTGAAGGTCCACTTTACTTTCACTATGATCTTTTAACCAAAGCCAGGGAAAACAACTTGAAGAATTGTCACTCCACAAAATATTTAAACCATTACTTAATGATTCTATTGATTTAATTAGCATATTTGAGCCTTAAAATAATTAATTATGAGTTTACTTCTCTTAATACAGACATTAAAGGCTGGTCATTTTTACGAGAGTACTCTATTACCTGGGAGACTTTAGTTTGTGCAACATCATATGAGTATGTTCCACAAACTGCCTCTCCATCTATATGAATTTTTAGCATAATTGCTTCTGCAGCTATCAACTCTTTGTGAAAGAACTTCTTTAATATTTCTACTACAAACTCCATTGAAGTATAGTCATCATTTAACAAAATTACATCAAATCGATTAGGAATTTTAAGCTTTTGTTTTGAAATATTTAAGTCTACTTGATTCATCTGATTAACTTATGGATTTTTTTATTAATAAAGTAATTGAAATTAAAATTACTAAAACTGCAGGAAGTGAAGAGCTAATTAGTGGGTTGAAATCAAAACTTAATGCTATCGCTCCTCCAATTCGAGACAACATTTCAAAAGAAAGGGCAAGCGCTACTCCAAAGAATATTTTCCTACCTAAAGTGGCGTCTCTAGAAGATCCAAAGATAAATAACATTGCCATTAATATCATAGCAATAAGGGAGATAGGCTTCACTAACCTTTTATATAACTCTACCTCAAAAATTCCTGACCTTAACTTGTTGTCTGATAAAAATTGAATTTGTTTAATAATATTAATTGTTGTAAGATCTTTGGGTTCTCTTTCTAAACTCTCAATTAAATCTTGATCAAATGAGACAATCTTATTATATGACTTTCTTTCCTTTGCAGATAAAGTGTCAAAAAAATTAGATTCTTCAATAGAAAATATATGACTATTTTTCATTTCTAATGAATTTCCATCAAATGAGGCAGTTTCAGATTGAATGACTCTATCAATTTTATTTAATGATGAAACCTCAATAATAGTAATATCATTAAATAACTTACCATCTATATTATTTTCAACATGAATAAAATTATCCCCATCTCTGATCCAAAAGCTATTTTGATTATTAGAAAAACTATCATTTCCTAGAGCAATAGAGCGGCTATTTTTCGCATATTCACTTGATATTGGAGCTAAAACTTCCCCAAACGTAATTAGTATAATAATAAAAAAAAGAGCATTTTTTATTGTAAGTTTTGTTATTTTTAATATTGAGAATCCTGATACTTGAAAAATAAGTAGCTGGTTACTAGCTGCCAAATGCCCCATGCCTAATACACAGCCAAGTAAAATTACTGGTGATGCTTGACTGTACGCAACCTCTGGTATTTTAAATACAACAAACTTGAATGCTGATAAGATTGTATAGTTTTCAATTCCAACACTATTCAACTCACCCAAGAAATTAAAAAAACTATAAATACTTAGCCATAGTAAAAGAACTACAAGTGTGTAATTTAAAAGTGTTTTAGCAATATAACGATCTCTTATTTTCATTAAAATACCAATATTAATAATTTATTTTAAAAGTAATTTTCTTATGTACAACATTCATGATCATAAAATTTTAATTCTAGATTTTGGCTCACAATATACTCAACTTATTGCAAGAAGGGTTAGAGAGATAGGTGTTTATTGTGAATTATTACCTTATGATGTTAAACCACATTTTATTGAAAATTTCTGTCCAAGTGGCATTATTCTTTCAGGTGGGCCTGATACAGTAAGTAATGATGGCTCATCAAGAGCTCCAAATATCATCTTTGAATTAAATGTACCAATTTTAGGAATTTGTTATGGCATGCAAACGATGGCAGTTCAACTTGGAGGAGAAGCTAAAAGTTCTCAAAAAGCAGAATTTGGGTTTGCACAAATACGTGCTAGAAATCACTCTAAACTTTTAAATGATATTAATGATGAAAAAACCTCTGATGGCTATGAACTTTTAGATGTTTGGATGAGTCATGGTATAGAAGTAACAAAATTACCAAAAGACTTTGAAATAATTGCGTCAACCGATAGCTGCTCAATTGCAGGTTTTGCAAATAGTAAAAAGAACTACTTTGGGCTGCAATTTCATCCAGAAGTTACTCATACAAAAAAAGGAACTCAAATTTTAGAGAGATTTGTTGGGGATATCTGTAAATGTAATAAAAATTGGACTACTGATAATATTATTGATGATTTATTAACTAATATTAAAAATCAAGTTAGAAACAAAAAAGTGCTATTAGGTCTATCAGGTGGTGTTGATTCTTCAGTAGTTGCAATGCTACTTCGTCAAGCTATTGGAGATAAATTAACATGTGTTTTTGTAGATAATGGTTTGCTAAGACTAAATGAAGGTGACGAAGTAATGAAAACTTTTTCGCAAAACCTTGGTGTGAAGGTCATTAGGGCTGATGCTCAAGAATACTTTTATAATAAACTTTCAGATGAAAGTGATCCAGAATCGAAAAGAAAAATAATAGGCAAAGCGTTTATTGAAATCTTTGATCAAGAAGCACAAAAATTAAAAGATATTAAATATCTAGCACAAGGGACTATTTATCCAGATGTCATCGAGTCAGCCGGAGGTTCTTCGAGTAAAGCTAAAGTTATCAAATCTCATCATAATGTTGGTGGTCTTCCTGATAGTATGCAGTTTGAACTTGTTGAACCACTAAAAGAGTTATTTAAAGATGAAGTTAGGGAAATTGGAGTAAAGCTTGGTCTTCCAAAAAAAATGCTCTATCGCCATCCTTTTCCTGGACCAGGCCTTGGAGTAAGAATTCTTGGTCAGGTCAAGCAAGAGTATGCTGACATCTTGAAAAAAGCAGATCATATTTTCATGGAAGAGCTCAATAATCAGGACTTATATAATAAAGTTGATCAAGCTTTTGCAGTGTTCCTTCCAGTTAAATCAGTAGGAGTTACTGGAGATGAAAGAAGGTATGAATTTGTTATAGCACTTCGTGCAGTTGAGACAATTGATTTCATGACGGCAAGATGGGCAAGACTTCCATACGACTTCTTAGATCATGTTTCTAATCGCATTATGAATGAAATTTCTAGAGTTTCTAGAGTAGTTTATGATATTTCGGGAAAACCACCATCAACAATTGAGTGGGAATAGTAACATCATAAGAGTTTTTCTTCAATATCGCCCACAGACATTACTACGACAACATTCTTAAAATATTCACTCGATACAGACTAGAAGCAGACTATTTTAAGTCAATAATTTACAAGACTATTATCATCAAGTAGGCAAAACAATTCCTTACTAGTTTATAAATACTAATTTGTAATAATCCAACTCAATTCGATTAGATCTATAAACATTTTAAATAAATTTATTTAATTATTATATTTATTAAAAAATTCTTTTATAGATAAAGAATTTTTATGTTCATATGAATTCATTAATAGGCTCATTGCAGAGGTATTTTTATCGAGAACAGGTGTTTTTTGACTATAAGGCTTAACTAGTTTATCTTTAGATCTATAGAAATTGAATATATCCTTATTATCTGAAAATATTTTTTTGCTATATTCTGAGTTGAGATAAATTGACATATTATAAAGTAATAAGTCAACACTTCCTTTAACTTGAATTAAGCAGCTAAAGTCATCATTTACAATTTCAAAAATAGGAAAATAATCTCCAATTTTTCCCATTAATGTACCTTGTAAACTTTTAATTAAATCATAATGATACTTATCTAATAATAATTTTCTACTTTTTACTCTATCCTGTAAAAAATCAATAAGGCGCTCTAAAACATGAATATTACTATAGTAAATACTAAGCTCGATATTATGCATTAACAAGTTATCTAATTTTTCGCTTGAAGTTGATTCATCTATAAAAGTATTTGAAATAACAGCCTGACTATAAATTTGATCTCCCAGTGTTGATTGGTATTCTTCACAGTCTTTAGTGAACTGAACTTGATCATTTATATCTGATCTTAGAATGTAGCTATTATTTACGACTAAGACATCCGCATTAGTTCTAGAAAAACAACAAAGTGCATCTAATTTAGTAAACACAATAGGTTCATTATTATCATTAAATGAAGTATTAATTAGGATAGGTGTTCCTGTAACTTCATGAAATGCCTTAATTACACTATGAACACTTCCATTTTTCTCTTCAACAGTTTGAACTCTTGCTGTATTGTCAACATGGACTATGGCTGGAGCCTCATCTGCTGTTTTAGCTCTGCAGCTTGGAGCTTGCAACATATAAGGATGATCACTAGTGTCAGAAATAAAATATTCATCAAAATACTCTTTAAGTACCATCGGTGCAAAAGGACGATAGCCTTCACGATGCTTAATTTTTAAATTCATTTTTTCTTTCATTTTTGCAGACCTAGGATCAGCAAGAAAACTTCTATGACCCAATGCTCTAGGTCCGAGTTCAATACCATCCTGAAAAAAAGCGACAATTTTTTCTTGTGAAAGTAGTAAACCAATATCTTTAGCTATGAATTTTTTTTGTGGAATTTGATGTTTTTTTAATATTTTACTAATCAAATTATCAACTTGGCTACCAAGTGGATTATTATCAATTGAATAAGGGGTTTGAAGTTTATGAATATTTGTTTTATTTACAGCAACTTTATTCCAATTATCTGAAATTGAAGCTGCACCATATAATGCAAGCCCTAAGGGCAAACCAGTATCACCAGATGCTGGCTGAACAAAGAAATTTTCTACTGAATCACATTGTTGTATAAAGTTATTAGCAACACAGTTAAGACCAACTCCACCCGCTAAACAGATATTTTTAACTCCGGTCAATTTAACTGCTTCATGTACTAAATGTAAAAGGCATCTCTCAGTTTCTTCTTGTAATTTATAAGCCATTCGAGAAAAGTAAGGCTCATATATTTCTTCTGGATTATCACAATTTCGTAAGTCCATTCTAAGCTTAGGATCTGGATTTCTCTGTAATTGTTTACTATAATCAGTAATTAAGCCATTAAATTCACCTTTAAAACTTGGAAGTTGGCTATCAATCTCAGAAAATAACTTTCCATATGGAGCCAAGCCCATAGTTTTTCCCTCTTCTCCAGATTTAAAACCCAAGGCTCTGGTTATAAGGGTATAGAGAGTTCCTATACCATTACCTTTTTGCTCAAAAATACATTCAATGCCTTTATTAATACTTCCTTTAAAAATAGAGTGGGTTTGTTGTTCAGAACCAAGTCCATCAACAACTAGAATAGTTGCCTCTTCAAAGCCTGATGGATAAAATGCAGTATAAGCATGGGCCAAATGATGAGAGTCAACAAACTGAATTTTTTTATTGTTAATTTTTAGATTTGATCTAACAAAATCACCTAGCAGTAAACGATAATTATCAGAGGTTCTATAGGACCTCTTGTTGTCCATGAAGTCAAAAACGAAAGTGTCAACTTCATCTATTTCAATTCCAAAATGATCGAGGCAGTAATTTAATGATCTTATTGGAAACTGATAAGATTTTTTTGTGCGTGATAGAAAGCCTTCTTCAGCAAATATATAGTCTATATTGTCATTTTCTATACGAACTAATGCTGCGCCTGGATCATGGCTGCAATAATTCATAAAACCCATACTATAGCGCGTGTTACCTTTACTCATTAATAACTCCATAAGTAATTAATTAAAAAAAGTTTAAGTAAAAAAAAATTATAACTATCTAACAAAACCAGTCACCCCTAGTACTTTTATTTTTGAGTATTTTGGATTCTTTAATATCTCTTTCATAGTAATACATTTCAATTTTAAAACCATTCATAATTTGAATTTTTAATCCTTATTGGGGGAATAAATTATAAGTATATAATTTTAGTGAGTTTATATAGAAT
>Ga0209482_1000340_pt1 | contig 41798 bp, 37 predicted proteins | sample CoawatmetaG10DNA_FD_187512 | JGI IMG/M metagenome (GOLD analysis project Ga0209482, IMG submission 187512) | Marine microbial communities from the West Antarctic Peninsula - Coastal water metaG104-DNA (SPAdes) (version 2) | ecosystem: Environmental > Aquatic > Marine > Coastal ...
GCTCTCCACGGCAAACATCCCCGGCCGCTCCCCAAAAGAAGCAGCCTTACCAACGGCCGGATTTTACTCCGCCACGCTCAGCACCGCGCCGGCGTTCCGATGGCCTGCTTTGTCACCGGCGCATCCATCCGGAGAACCTCGCTCACAGGCTCCTCGACGATTGGTATTCATCCGGTCGCTGACATATCTGGCTATGCTGCTGGACCAGACATCGATAAAACTGCGATCACTCGTAAACGCGGATTTTTTGGTAAGTCACAGCGGGTTCGATTCCCAAACGCGATTCATCACATAATGATTTTGAAGAACGCTACCGGGCGAGCTCGTTTGCTGTACAAGTTCCAAGGATCGGTCCAGTTTATCAAGAACAATGCCCATGATTCCTGAGTATAAGCTCTATCATGGAGCCGTTCTCGCGGAGATCGTGCAAGGATTGCCTTGCCCAGTCACGATCGATGAGTTGGATGAGGATGGCCGCTTATCATCCTACATACTTAACGAACACGTCGGTCTTCAGATTAAACATTCCACCCAACGCCTTCGGCCGTGGTCGTTCACTTTCACTCGGCCCAACGTTGCGGAGCTTCTCGACTTGCGAAGCCGTTGCAGTGACGTGTTCGTCGTTTTCGTGGGGGGCGCTCTTGGAATGGTGTGCATTTCGATCGAAGAAATGATCGAAATCATGGATGCCGGTGACTCTGGGCAGATTTGGATCAGGATCGATCGGCCGCGCGGTAAATGGTTTTCCGTATTTGGTGCAAAGGGACCGTTAGCTGCGAAGAAGCCCAATGGCCTAGAGTGCCTGCTTGATCGCCTGCAACCGGCAGACATGAAAGTCTGCGCTTAAGGGCTACGCCGACGCGAAAGTTAAAACGTTCTCCGTTCGCATGCGCTTGCCGAGAGATACACCTGTGGTTGGAAGATACCTACTGCCTTGCGGCAATTCGCGTTCGGTTCGAGCAATCTCGGCTAAGCCAAAGAGGCGAGCCGCTGTCGCAACGCCTTCGGCATTTTTGACAAACGTACCCTTGAGACAGGAGTTGCCCACAACGAAGGTCGCTCTACTCCCTTGCTTCATGACCCTCGCGACTTCCGACAACAGACGCCAGAGGTCGTGAGCGTACCTTTGAATCATGTTTTCGTGTCTGCTGCTAAGCTCAGAGTCCGATACCATTGAGGCAACGATTTCAACGGTTCCCTTGATCAGCAAATCTGAACCCATACCCCGCTCGGCACCGATGCTGCTGGACCTAATTCCACGTAGTTCGGGGACCGTCCATCCAAGCCAGACCAACGCCATTCGGTGACCTCGGAGATAATCGATGGCGTTGAGGTACGGGGGTGACGTGACGACAGCGTCAACGGACTTGTCGGCTATCGATTCGAGATTGCGCGCATCTCCTAACGTAACGCTTGCGTTGCCCTTTGGCGGTGCCTCAATCAATCGCCTCCGAACGGCATTCAGCGATCGATCATAGCCGCTGAAGACATCGTAGGGGGAGTTTCTGGTTACCCGATGAGGACGGCTGTGGGATGTGTCCCGCGCCAGCGACGCTGCTTGCTCCTTTGTAACGATGATTCGGCTTAGGTTTAGCCGGAGCACGTCAACGGCTGCCTTATCAGCGGGCGTGGTCACGTTCACAGTCATATCGTGGAGAGCGGCTGCGAGCCGCATGAGGTCGGATAACTGAGGCTCGTCGAACCAATAGGAGATGAACGTTTTGGTCTCCTCATTTTCATTAATCCAAGGAAGTCTGGACCAATTTTTAGCGCTAACGGCGCGAGCGCGAAGGTCGCGGTAAGCTGCATCGATGTCGTCATCGCAAACGGCCGTCGTCCAGACCTTCGACATCAAGACGGCGAGGGGATCCAGGTCAAAGCCTTTGGCAGACAAACCAAGATCGCTTGCCTGCCGCAAGACGGTGCCCGACCCGCTCATTGGGTCAAGCACTACGTTGCCTGCCTTCAAAGCGGACAAGCTGTCCAGAGCCAATCCTGGCGCCATTCGCGCGGGAAAGGGATGAATCGGTTTGGTCAAGCGGCCCCCAGCATTCCAGTCAAATTACGGCGTCGCCGGGGGCGTTGAAAACGCCAACATGTTGGCCATCTTCATCCGCAGACCGAAGCGAGCGATATTGACCCTACAGCAGGTGCGCGGCTTTGCCCACCGGGGACATTCGCCTCGTATCGCGGGGGTGACGTAGCTAACTTTTTACGCACATTTCAGAACGCGTCCCCATCCTTTCGGGCCAGCTTTAGCTTTCAGAAGTCTGACCGGACTGACGTGTCCCGTCGCCTCGGGCGCATTGTGTGGGCTTCGGTAGATTTGAGCCGAACGCCGGGTCCCTGCTCATCGGCTGGAATGAAAAGCACGCCCGCGAGTTCGAAAGCGTCTGCAAGCGCCTTCATGTTGGCGGTGTTGATCGGTGCGATCTCGTTCGTGCTTTCTGCGCGCCGAACGGTGTTGAGGGCCAATCCGGTAATTTCTGCCACCTCGGAGACCGAGAGGTTCAGGAGACCTCGCGCGGCGCGAAATTGTGATCCAGTTATCACGTTAACCCTCTTTTAAGTTGACCATTAACACCAACAAGTTGATCAATAGCACCAGTGATTCGCTAAATCGGAGGTTGTTGTTATGGATCGTATTAAGCCCCTTGTTCCCCTTTGCCGCCATCACGGCAAGCCCACGAAACGGGAAACCTGTCGCGAATGCAATGCCGCGTACATGCGTGCTTACCTTCGCCGCCGCCGCTACCAGATGCCGGGGCGTGCGCTTTGGGACCGGGCGCGTAAGCGCGCGATGGATCGCGGCCTTATGTTCTCGATCGAGAAGGATTCGATCTCTGTGCCCCGCACTTGCCCGGCGCTCGGCATCGCGATCGAGTTGCGCGGACGGCGGGCGGCGTGTTCGCCTTCACTTGATCGCATCGTTCCGGAGCGGGGGTACGTGCCGGGCAACGTCCGCGTCATCAGTGACCGCGCCAATCGTTTGAAAGGCAACCGCAGCTTGGAAGAACTACGCCGGCTGGCCGAGAGCGGGCCGATTGCGTCCCGAGAAGAATACGCGATGGTCGCCACGTACGTGGAGCGCGAGCAGTTGCTGGATGAGGTCCGGGCGAAAGCCGCTCAGGGCGGTCGCGCGGGGCAGGAGTGGGCAAAGATCGCCTTCTTTTTGGACCGCGTTTTCCAGAAGTCCCTGATCAAATGAGTCTGGGCAATGACCGCAAGGTGATCCAGCTTGACCCGCAGAGCGACGCCTATCTCCAGCTTGCCAAAGCCGTTCGTGATGCACTGAACGTCTTTATCTCGTCTGATACGGCAGGCCATGATTTGACCCCGGCTGTCATAAGAACCAAGGGTAAATTAGGGCCTGCGGACATCGATGATCGCGGTGCGGATTGGCCTTCCGATCCCATGACACTGCAGGAAGTCAAGTATGAGCTTCGGCTTAAGGAAGCTCAGATAGTGAAGCTCTGGCACCTTTACAGGTTCCCAGCGCCGTGTCAAAGTAACGGCACATATCTGTTTTCCCGTCGTGAAGTAGAAAGCTGGGCTCGATCTCAGCCGAACCCGAAAGATTTTGCCGCCGTCCTGCGGCTTCGTCGCAAGGCCCGGATTCCTTCAACGCGCCCTTAGCTGACCGGCCACTTTTAGGCGGACTGAAGGCTGCGCCATCTACGGATCGCGATGCAATTCCCCATAGCTGCACGCTCTCGTCAACGAGATTTAACCGATTAGGTTAGATCATCGATTCGGGCGTGTGACCGCTGTGTGACTTGCTCGGCGTTTATCGGCGTAAAACCGCGTAAAACGATGTTTACCGGTGATCAAATACACCCGTCCCAGCGCGCAAACCGAGGTGAAACTTTATATTTTTCAAATAGTTAAATGGCAGGGGAGCTCGGACTCGAACCGAGGGCCTTCGGTTTTGGAGACCGACGCTCTAACCAACTGAGCTACACCCCTATCAGACGGGCCGTTTAGCGAGAGGTTGCGAGGTCCGCAAGACGCCTCATGCAACGGCGCGTTCGCGACCCTCGCGATGGGCCAGCGCGCGCGCTTCGGCCACGGGCAGGGGGCGGCTGAAATAATAGCCTTGCACCTTGGTGCAGCCCAGATCCTGGACCATGCGGTGCTGGTCGGCGGTTTCGACGCCTTCTGCGGTGGTCGTCATGCCCAGGCTCTGCGCGAGCACCACCACCGCGCGGATAATCGCGATCGGCTCGGCCACGCCCTTGGCGGCCCCGATGACGAAGCTCCGGTCGATCTTGATGGTCGAGAAGCGCGTGCGGCTGAGGTAGCCGAGCGACGAATAGCCCGTCCCGAAATCGTCGAGGCTGAGCCGCACGCCGAGCCCCAGAATCCGCTCCAGCACCTTCACGGCACCGGTGTCGTCGCGCATGAACACGCTTTCGGTGACTTCGAGCTCAAGGCGGTGCGCAGGCAGGCCGCTATTGGCCAAGGCCGAGGCGACGATCGAGACGAAGCCGGGATTGTGCAATTGCTCAGGCGACACGTTGACCGCGACTCGCGTTTCGCCCGGCCAGCCGGCCGCTTCGGCACAGGCCGTGCGCAAGACCCATTCGCCAATCGGCGCGATCAGCCGCGCGTCTTCGGCGAGCGGGATGAATTTTGCGGGCGAAATCACGCCCAGTTCGGGATGGGTCCAGCGCACCAGCGCCTCGAAGCCGGTTAGGTGGCCGGTGTCGGCGTTTACCACCGGCTGGTAGTTGAGATGGAGCTCGTCATTGCTCAGCGCCTTGCGCAGCGCCTGCTCGAGCAAGCGGCGCTCTTCGGCCGCGACGTGCAATTGCGGTTCGTAGCTGGTGAACTTGCCGCCACCGGCGTCCTTGGAACGATACAGCGCCAGATCGGCGGAGCGGATCAGCATTTCCGCAGTTCGTCCGTCGCGTGGTCCGGTCGCCAGGCCGACACTGGCCCCGGTGTAGAGCGTATGCTGGTCGATTTCATACGGACGCGACAGCGTGTCCACGATCGCCTGGGCAAGATGTTCGAGGCGTAACGTGTCGCTGGCGTCACGGACGACGACCGCGAATTCGTCGCCGCCCAAACGCCCGATGATTTCATTGTCGGTCATCAAACTTGCGAGCCGTTCCGAAACGCGACTGAGCAGGCGATCCCCAATCGGGTGGCCGAGCGTGTCGTTGACGGCTTTGAAGCGATCGAGATCGATCATCATGAAGGCGCAGCGGCTGCCCCACTTATCCGCATCCGCCATGGCGCGCACCAGCGCTTCGTTGATGAGCAGCCGATTGGGGAGGCCGGTTAGCGTGTCGAGCCGGGCCATGCGATTGATCTTGTCGGCCGATGCGCGTTCTTCGGTGACATCCGATCCCACGCCGCGAAAGCCGATAAACGCGCCGCGTTCGTCATGGCGCGGGTTGGCGGCGATCTCGAACCAGCGTTCGGTGTCGCCAACCTGCACCGGCAGCAGCACACCGCGAAACGGCTCGCGCCCCTTCAGGTTTTCGGCAAGCTGACGCAGCCCTGCCGAGACATTTCCGGCTTCCCAGCTTGGCCCGGCAAGCACCTGCAGCAGCGACTTGCCGTTGATCGAGACCGGGTCGAGCCCGACCGAATGCGCAAAGCGCGCGGATGCGCGCACCACGCGGCGACCGGCATCGGTTTCCCACAGCCAGTCCGCGCCATGGTCTTCCGCTTCGCGCAGCAGCAGGCTGACGGTCTCGTCGCGCTCCGCCAACGAAATTTCGCCGGCGCGGATCAGCACCAGCGCGCGCGCGCGGCTGAAGCAGCAGATCATCAACAACGCGGTAAACAGCAGCACCGCCGCGGCAAAGACCGGGCCGCCGACAAAGAACAGCATCGCGGCAATCGCCGATCCCAAAATGCCAAGAAAGCTGAGCGTCGCCAGCGGCAGCGCGGCCATCGCGGTGGCGGACGCGGTCATCAACAGCGACAGCACGATCCACAGCCCAAGCGCCGTCCCGGCATCGGCCCGCATGCCGAGCGCGAGCGGCGGCACCGACCACACCGCTGCCAGCGCCACGCCTTCCAGCACGGTATCGCGCACGGCGCGCAAACCCGCCGCATTGCCCGCCCGCTGGCGCGCCGCGAGTCGCCGGAAGGTGATCGCCACCGAAACAGCGGCCACGATCGTGGCCCAGCTCGCCAGCGCCCATGACGGCGCAATATGGGCGAGAATCAGCGTGACGAGTGCGGCACCGATAACATTGGCACCCAGCAGGAACAGCGCCAGTTGCCCGCCCGCATGAAGCTGCGCCGCGCGAATCGGCCCCCAATCGGTCGTATCCGCAGGGTCGTAGAGGCCGAGCAACGCCCGGCCGTCGATCCGCGGCGTTGCGAACTGGGAGGTGCTGTCGGTGCTCACGACGGCGACACTACCGCACGCAGCGTTAGCGGATCGTTATAGCCTCGCGAATTTTTTGCGCGGGGCTACGCCGCCAGATCGTAGGGCTTGATGTCGCCGTTCAGATACAGGTTGCGCGCCTTGGCCCGGCTGAGCTTGCCCGAGCTGGTGCGCGGCAACGTGCGCGGCGGGATCAGCTCGATCACGCAGTTCATGCCGGTAACCGACCGCACGCGTTCGCGGATCTCATCGCGCAGGCGCAGGCGCTCCGCATCATCCGAGCTGCGGCACTGGACGAGAACCGCAGGGGTTTCTTCGCCGCCGGGCGTAGTGATCGCGAAGGCCGCGATATCGCCCGCCTTGAATCCGGGCAGTTGCTCGACCGCCCATTCAATGTCCTGCGGCCAATGGTTGCGGCCGTTGATGATGATCATGTCCTTGGCGCGGCCGACGATGTAGACATAGCCGTCGCTGAGATAGCCCATATCGCCGGTGTCGAGCCATCCATCGACCAGACACGCATTGGTCGACGCTTCGTCGCGGAAATAGCCGACCATCACCGACGGGCCCGAGCACCACACCTTGCCGATCGCGCGTTCGGGGAGCGGGGTGCCGTCCTCCTCGCGGATCGCGACCTTCATGTCCTTGACCGGCTTGCCGCAATTGACGATCGCGCGGTAGCGCTGCGGTCGGTCCTCGCCCGCAGCGACACCCGAGAGCTGGGTTTCCTCGACCAGTTCGACGCGAATGCCTTCGGTGGGCGGCATGATCGACACCGCCAGCGTCGCCTCGGCAAGGCCGTAGCTCGGCAGGAAGGCGCTCGCCTTGAACCCGGCGTCGGCAAAGGCATCGACGAACGCCTGCATCACGTCGGGACGGATCATGTCAGCGCCATTGCCGGCGAGCCGCCAGCGCGACAGGTCGAAACGCTCGGACGCCTTGGTCTGGCTCGACATGCGGCGTGCACAGATGTCGTAGCCGAAGGTCGGCGAATAGCTTATCGAGGTGCCGGGATTGCGGCTGATCATGTCGAGCCATGCCAGCGGACGGCGCGCGAAATCCTCGGTCTTCAGATAATCGGTCGACACCTGGTTGGCGACGGGCGACAGGAAACAGCCGACCAGCCCCATGTCGTGATACCAGGGCAGCCACGACACGCAGCGGTCACTCTCAATCACCTGCATGCCATGGGAATGCGCCGCAAGGTTATTGAGCAAGGCGTGGTGCGTGATCGCCACGCCATGCGGGAAGCGTGTCGACCCGCTCGAATATTGCAGATAGGCGATGTCGTCGCCGCGTGCCTGCGGCAGGGCTACATCCGGCGCGCTGCGGGTGGCAAAGCTGGACCAGTCCAGGCCTGCGACCCCGGCCAATCCCGCCGCATCGCCCGCCATTTGGGACAGTTCCGGGGGATAGATGAGCATCACCGGATCACAGCTCGTCAATTGCACGCGAAGCTGCTCGATGTACGAATCTCGCCCGCCAAACGAGGTCGGCAGCGGCAACGGCACGGGCCACGCCCCTGCATAGATAACGCCGAAGAACAGGGCGGCGAATTCGGGGCTGGTTTCGGCGACGATCGCAATCCGATCGGCGGGCTTGATCCCCGCCGCGACCAGCCGGCGCGCCATCGCCAGCGCATCGTCGCGCAGCTCGGCAAAGCGATAGGGCCGTGTCAGCGCACCGCGCGCGTCATGGAAGTTCAGCCCGCGTTGCCCGCTTGCCGCATAATCGAGCGCGGCACCCAGCGTGTCGAAATCGGCGAACCGGCGCGCCAGAGTGTCCTCGGTCGGTGTCGCGATCGCCTTGGGTGTTGCCGCCGCGGCGGTTCGCACGTCTGCATCGCCCAAAAGATCGTCCGAAACATCGATAGTCATGTGTCTCTGTGCCCTTGATCGCAGCGACCCCCGGCCGCTGCGCCTCTAATTCCTTCGGCATGCACCCCTGCTTATGCCAAGCGTTCAAAATCCGGTTCGACTGTGGCACAATGATGGCGTCATGCGCGACCCCATCCGTAACCGGTCAAATCCCAAAGAGATACGCGTTGCGCCAGCTTTGGATGCAGCGGCCCTGGAGCGGCTTGCGCTGCGCTATGTCGAACGCTTCGCGACGACACGGGGGCGATTGGTCGCCTACCTTTCGCGCAAGATCCGGGAACGGGGATGGGCGGGGGAGGAGGGCGATCCCGCCGCACTTGCCCAAAAACTGGCGGACCTCGGTTATATTGACGACCGCGCCTTTGGCGAGGCGCGGGCGGCGGCAATGGGGCGGCGCGGCCTGGGCATGCGCCGCGTGACGGGCGCGCTGCGTGCGGCTGGCCTTGCCGAGGAGGACCGCGCCGCAATCGTGCCGGACGTTGCCACGCGCGCGGTAGAGACCGCGCTGGCCTTCGCCCGCCGTCGTCGAATCGGGCCCTTCGCGCGCGTGGCGGCGGATCGCACGGTGCGCGAAAAGCACATTGCGGCGATGATCCGGGGCGGTCATGATTTCACCCTCGCGCGCCGTATCGCGATGATGGCACCGGATGAAAACCTCGATCGATTATTCGAAAACAGGTAGATTCCCTTTCCTGTCTGTGGAGTTTCGCACAGAACTTGTCTGATTTTTCTCTAGCCTGCGGTCGGTGCTACGCCAGCGAGTGGGGGTATCGGCATGCTGAACGAAACGATTTTGTTGCCCGATAGGTCGAAGTGCGCAGAACAGGCTAAGACAGAACCGACGTCGTCCGGTGCGCTTTCCCGGGTCTATTCGGGGGTTCTCAAATGGTTCGACATCACGCGCGGGTTCGGCTTTCTGGTCGCCGACGATCCGAGCGTTGGCGATATTCTTATTCACTTTTCTGTGTTGCGCCCGCACGGTCGGCGCAGCCTTCCCGAGGGCGCGCGCCTGGAATGTATCGCGACGCTACGGGATCGCGGCTTGCAGGCGATCGAAATTCTTTCGATTGATTTGAGCGAAGCCACCGAACCGCTCGATCGCCTGCGGCTCTCCGCCACGGTCCCGCAGGATCGCGAGGACGGACTTGATAAAGCGGGCCCGTTCGAGCCGGTTACGGTCAAGTGGTTCAATCGACTGAAAGGCTATGGGTTCCTGGTGCGCAACGAGGATTCGGCGGATGTTTTTGTGCATGTCGAAACCTTGCGCCGGTCGGGACTGGTCGAGGTCGAGCCGGGGCAACTCTTGCTTGCGCGGATGATTGCAGGGGATAAAGGCCCGCTTGCAGTGGTCGTGCAACAGGAAGGCTGAATCCCGAATCATGCGCGTTCGATTGGTAACGCTGTTGGCCCTTGTCGCGGCGGGTGTGGCAAGTGGGTGTAACGGCACGACTGCGGCGTCCGATCAGGTCGAGGCATCACCGCAGATGGTCTCGGTGACCATCACCAGCGCAAACGGCCGCCATGCCTTTCTCGTCGAGACGGCCCGTACCAAGGATCAGCAGGAGCGCGGGCTGATGTTCCGCACCGACATCCCGCAAAATGGCGGAATGCTGTTCGCGCCCTATCCGCCTGAGGGTGGACCCCCGCGCGAGGCGAATTTCTGGATGAAGAACACGCCGAGCCCGCTCGACATTATGTTCATCCGTGCAGACGGCACCATCGCGCGGATCGCCGAAAATACCGCGCCGCAATCAGAAACGCAGATCCCCTCGGGCGAACCGGTCAGCGCGGTGCTGGAACTTCGCGGGGGCCGCGCGCTCGACCTTGGCATCGCCGAAGGCGATCATGTTGCCTGGGCGGGGCGGAAGAGCCCGTGATCGCAGTTGAAGGCAGCACGGCGTCGCGCTAAGCGCATTTCATGGGCATCAATCTCAATCCTTTCACCTGGTGGACCGGCGCGAGCTGGGGCACTGCCTTTGGTCTGCGCGGCAAGGCGCGCGTAGGCGAAGACGCGCTTGGCAACGTCTATTATGAGGGCGGGCGCGATACCGCAGGCAACCCGCGCCGCTGGGTGATCTACAACGGCCCCAATGATTCGAGCCGAGTCGCGCCGGAGTGGTTCAGTTGGCTCCACCATCAAGTCGATGACGTGCCCACCCGCGCGCTGCCTGCGCCGCGCGCCTGGCAAAAACCGGCCGAGCCCAATTTGACCGGCACCGTAGCCGCCTATCGCCCAAGCGGCGCGCTGGAAAAGGGCGGTGTGCGTGCCCCCGCGACCGGCGATTACGAAGCGTGGACGCCCGACGCGTGATTCGTCCCGCGCCGGGCGGCGTGATGCTCGTGCTTGCCGTCGTGCTGGCCGGGTGCGGCCCGTCGAAAACGGTTGCGCCGGTGCCCAAGGAAACCCCCGAAACCGCGCTCGACGCCGATACCAGCGCCAGTAACATCGTGACGGTCGATGTCGGGGGTGGCGTCGATCCGGGGTACGGGGCGACGCCGATGGCGGAACGCGTGGCGACCCTGGGACTGCTGAACAAGCGTAACGGCGTGTCGCGCGATATCGTGCTGAAACCCGGCAAAGCGGCGCGGGTCGGCGATGTCGTCGTGCGGCTGCGTGCCTGCGAGCAGACCGCGCCGTGGGAGCAGGAACATTATACCGGCGCGTTCGTCCAGGTTGACGTCGCGGGCAGCGACAAGAACTGGCGGCGTGTTTTTTCCGGCTGGCTGTTCAAGGAGCGGCCTGCGCTCAATGTCGTGCAGCACCCGATTTATGACGTGTGGGTCAAAAGCTGCGCGATGACCTTCCCGGAGGGTGGGCCCAATTCTGTGGCGGGAACCGGTTTGTCCAACACCGGCGAGGTCGTGCGATCCAGCGCGAAGAAATCGCCCACTCCGGCCGCGGACGCGTCCGAGCCCACAGCCCCCGCAATCGCTTCGGACAACGCCACGAGATAATCGCTACGGCTGATCTCGATCGCGCCCAACGAGGCGAGGTGATCGGTCATGAACTGGCAATCCAGCAGCGTGAAGCCGCCAACGCGTAGCCGCGCCACCAGCCAGGCTATCGCCACTTTCGACGCATCGCGCGCGCGACTGACCATGCTTTCGCCAAAAAAGGCACGCCCCAGCGCCAATCCGTAGAGCCCGCCAACCAGCGTCGTCCCGTCCCAGACCTCGACCGAATGCGCATAGCCCATCGCGTGAAGCTGGATGAACACGCGTTCGATCCCAGGGTTGATCCAGGTGTCCGGGCGGTTCGGAACCGATTCGGCGCACAACCGCAGCGTTTGCGCAAAGGCGGTGTCCGCAGTGACGCGATAACGATCCGCGGCGATGGTCTTGCGCAGCGAATGCGAGAGATGAAAGCCATCGAGCGGCAGGATCGCCCGCTCTTGCGGTTCGACCCAATAGACCTCTTCGGCGTCACGGCTGTCGGCCATCGGAAAGACACCGACCGAATAGGCCCTCAGCACCAGTTGCGGGTCGAGCCTTTGGCGAGGGGAGGGTGTGTCGTCCGTGGCGCGGGTCACGCAGCCAGGCGGCGCTCGATCGCCTGCCACAAATGCGCGAATGCCTGTGCCCCCGCAGAGCGCGCGGCAAAGCTGCCGACTGGGGCGCGCCTGGCGGTGACCTGTTCGATCAGGCTCGCCATCGGGACCACGGGCCAATCGGGATGGCGCGCAAGTGCCTCGGCATGGAGCTTGCGGCGACGATCGACCATCGAATGCACCGGCATGATCTGCGCCTTGGTACCAAGGTGCTTGATCACCTCGGCCAGTGCGCGCTCGGACAGCGGCGAGGGGATGACCGGAACGACGATCAGATCGGCCGCGCGCATGACCTGGTCGCTGGTCTCGGTCAGGCCGGGCGGACAGTCGAGCAGGATGCGGTCATAATCCTTGCGCAACCCGACCAGCAGCTTTTGCAGGCGCTTCTTCTTGTCGAGTTCGTGAAACAGCAGATCGAGCCCGCGCAACGAGGCATCGGCCCCGATCAGATCGAGCCGGGGCGTCGCGGTCTTTTCAATCAGTTTGTCGGGTTCGACATCCTTGGCGAAGACCGATTGCGCCTGATCCTTGAGCTTGCCGTTCTCGGCGCGCTGCGACAGCAAAAAGGTGCTGGCCGCTTGCGGATCGAGATCCCACAACAACGTGCGACGCGAGGACAGCGTCGCCGATGCCCAGGAAAGGTTGACGGCGAGCGTGGTTTTGCCCACGCCGCCCTTCAAACTGTAGATCGCAATCGTCGACACTGTTTTAAGCCCCTCGCTCAGGAACGGCCTATCGTGGCGAATGCCGACGATACGTGCAACCGGTGCCGAGGATCAGATATCGCAAAGCTGCTTGGGCTTGCCGGGCTGCGTCAGCGTTACCGCCTTTTCATTGCCCGTCATCTCATAGCCATCCGCTTTGAGCGGATCGCCCGCCTTTTCCGCGGTGAGCTTGGTCGGCGTGCCCTTCTCGGTCGCCTTGACCAGCGCCTGCTTGTCGCCCTGGAAGAAGGTGACGTAGACCAGGCTGTTATCCTTGCAGCGGAACGTCACTTCCTTCTTGATCGCCGGCGGCAGTTCCACCGGGGCCTTGTTGGCCAGCACGGCCGCCATCGGGTCGGGCGCGACGGTCGACACTTCGGTCGGCTTGTTTTCACAAGCCGACAGCATCAGGAAAAGGGCGGCGGCGGGGAGGATGCGCTTGGTCATGGCATTTTTCTTCGCGCACGCAGCACGGGGCGTCAAGAGTGGTGTTTCCCGTAAGGAACATGATTTTTGCGCTGCAATAATTGTGTAACGCAAGCTCCACATTTTCGCCGGTTTTCGGCCGAGATTTTGTGCCGATTGGGGTGAGGGGCCCCGCATCCCGTTCCGCTAAACGACCAGGCTTGTGTGCGCCCAAGCAACGCTCGCTTGCCCCCGCTGCCAACACGCGGCATTTCGGGGGCATGCATACCACCCCAAATACGCTCGCGCTCATTGGCAATACCCCGCTCGTCCTGCTCAAAGGGCCAAGCGAGGCGGCCGGGGGCGAGATTTACGGCAAATGCGAATTTGCCAATCCCGGTGCCTCGGTAAAGGATCGTGCGGCACTGGGTATCGTGGAGGATGCGGAGGCGCGCGGGCTGATCGAGCCCGGCGGGTGCTTTGTCGAGGGGACTGCGGGCAATACCGGCATCGGGCTGGCGCTGGTCGCCAATGCCAAGGGCTACCGCACCATCATCGTGATGCCCGAGACGCAAAGCCGCGAGAAAATGGACACGCTGCGCGCGCTCGGGGCTGAGCTCGTGCTGGTTCCGGCGGCCCCCTATTCGAACCCGGCGCATTTTGTGCACACCTCGCGCCGCATCGCCGAGGAGACGGCCAATGCGGTGTGGGCCAATCAGTTCGACAATATCGCCAACCGCCGCGCGCATATTGTGGGCACGGCCGAAGAGATCTGGGCGCAGATGGATGGGCGAATCGATGGCTTCACCTGCGCGGCGGGCACCGGCGGTACGATCGCGGGCGTGGGGATGGGGCTGAAAGCCAAGGACGAGGCAGTCTGCATCGCGCTCAGCGACCCGCATGGCGCGGCGCTGTATGAATATTATGCGCATGGCGAGTTGAAGGCCGAAGGCTCTTCGGTCGCCGAAGGGATCGGACAGGGGCGAATCACCGCCAATCTGGAAGGCGCGCCGATCGACACCCAATTCCGCATTTCGGATGCGGAGGGCATGGAATGGGTGACGCGGCTGCTGGCCGAAGAGGGGCTGTGCCTGGGCCTGTCCTCGGGCATCAACGTCGCAGGGGCGGTGCGCCTCGCGCGCCAACTCGGGCCAGGCAGCCGCGTGGCGACGATCCTGTGCGATACCGGTTTTCGCTATCTCTCAACGCTCTACAATCGCGCTTGGTTGGAACAGAAAGGGCTGGCGGTTCCGCCCTGGCTTAAGGGCTGAGAATTGTCGGCATCGACAAGCGCGCGTTAACGCGTTACATTTATGCCACAGCCTATGAAAATTCTCGCTCAAGATCCAACGCAGACGATGCAGCGTGCGAAAGTCGGGATGATCGGCCTCGCGGCGGTCCTGCTGCTGATCGGGCTTGCTGCCGCGATCTTCGCGACGGTCAGTCGCGACCGGCAAGTCTCGGCGATTGGCAGTGCGCGCCCTGACGTTGTTGCCACCATGGTCTCCGGAAATTCCACCGATTCTGCGAAGGAGCCGTTGGCGGAGCTCGGCGTCGCGCCGAGTGCGGTTGCCCCTGCCAGCAACCAGAGCGACACGCTGCCGCCAAAGGCTGCTGCAGCGCCGGTTCGGTGATTACCTCGTTTCCGGGGATTTGTGGGGAAAACGCCCCGCTGCCACCGGTTTTGCGCACCACATCCCCGAAAATCCCCTATCCCGATGCGAACGCATCAAGAACGAGCTGATATGACGCGCAAAAAATCCTTGGAGAATCGAAGCGATTGAGGCTTTGTCCCGTCAAATCCCCGCGTTTCCCCTTGTATCCCCAGCTGGCCCCGTGTAACTTCTGCTTCATCAGGGGCAGACTCATCTCGCCTGCGCACCATGCGCTGACCATGCGGGCACCTAGCGTCGCGAACCCGCGATTCTGGGCAGGGGAGAGGCTTGCCCACCGAGTGCGGGGTAAGCGTGGACGACCGGAGCGAATATCAGGGAGACGGCCTCGGTCTTGTCGATGACAAGGGCCGGGTTGCGATTCCTGCATCGCTCAGACAGGCGCTGGCGGCGAACAGCCCGCGCGCCGATGGCAAGGATGGCGGCACCGTCATCGTCGGTGTCCACCCGCAGCAGAAGTGCCTGCGCGCTTACGACCCTGCCTACGTCAAAATCCTGAAGGCCGAGATCGAGGCGATCCAGGCGCGCCAGCTCAATGAACTGGGCGAGCCCAATTACAATCTGAAGCGCCGCGGCGCGAGCGGCGAGCCCGTGCCGTTCGATGGATCGGGCCGCTTCATCATGCCCGGCTTCCCGCGCGATTACGCCAATATCGGGGAAAACGCGTTTTTCTGGGGCACGTTCGACTGGATCGAGATTTGGGATCCGAAGACGTTGATCGACGCGGTCGATGTCGATCCGGCGATGCAGGCGGCATGCCGCTACCACTGCAAGGTGAAGGGGATCGCGCTGTGAGCGACGCCCCGCACATTCCGGTGCTGCTCGACGAAGTGGTCGATGCGCTCGCCATCGACGCGGGCGCGGTGCATGTCGATGCGACCTTCGGCGCGGGCGGCTATACCCGCGCGATGCTGGCGCGCGGTGCCCGCGTCTTCGCCTTCGATCGCGACCCCGATGCTATCGCGGCGGGCGAGCCGTTGGTACGCGACGCCGATGGTGCGCTGACGCTTGTCCCTGCCACCTTCTCCGCGCTGGATGCCGAATTGACCGCGCGCGACGTCGTGCCGGTGCAGGGCGTGACGATGGACATCGGCGTGTCGTCGATGCAGCTCGATCAGGCCGAGCGCGGGTTCAGTTTCCAGTCGGACGGTCCGCTCGATATGCGGATGAGCCAGGAGGGCGAAAGCGCCGCCGACTTCGTCAACGAAGCCGACGAAGGCCGGATCGCCGATGTGCTCAAGACTTACGGCGAGGAGCCGCGCGCCAAGCGGGTCGCGCGCGCGATCGTCGCGGCGCGCCCGATCACGCGGACGAGTGAGCTGGCGCATGTCGTGCGCCGTGCGCTTGGCTACAAACCGCATGACAAGAAGGACCCGGCGACGCGGACCTTTCAGGCGATCCGCATCCACATCAACCGCGAATTGGGCGAGCTGGCCGACGGTCTCGCGGCGGCAGAGCGCGTGCTCGCGCCTGGCGGGCGGCTGGCGGTGGTGACGTTTCACAGCCTCGAAGACCGCATGGTCAAGCGCTTCCTGCGCGAGCGCTCGGGCGGCTTGCCATCGGGATCGCGGCATTTGCCCGAAGTGGCGGCGAAACATGCGCCGAGCTTCGAGCAGGTCGGGCGCGGGGTTCGCGCCAGCGAAGACGAGATCGCGCGCAACCCGCGTGCGCGGTCGGCCACCTTGCGCACCGCACGGCGTACCGGTGCGGAGGCGTGGCCGGAAACACCTGGGACAGAGGGATTGCTATAATGCTGGGGCTGGCGTGGAAGAGTCTCGGATGGTTTCTGGCTGGCGTCGCGGTGGCGCTCGGCTTCCTGCTCGTGCCGCTGCAGGTCGCGGCGGAGCGCAAGAAGCTCGACCGTACCGCGAGCGAGATCGAGCGTGCGCGGCGGGACATCCGCGCGCTGGAAACCGAATTCGACACTCGCGCCAACCTCGCGCAGCTCGATAAATGGAATGCCGAGACGCTCGGGCTGGTCGCACCGGCCGAAGGGCAGTTCGTGCAGGATGAGGCCGCGCTCGCGTCGATCGAACCGGGCAGCGCGCCCGCGCCCGGCACGCCCGCCGTGCAGATGGCATCGTTCGTGCCCGCAGCACCCGTTACCGCGATGACCACCGAGCGGTCTCCGGCGACGCAACCTGTCCTGCACGCGGCCACTGCCACGACACCTGCTGCGCGAGTCGAAGGGCCAGCGGTCCAGCGTTCCGCACCGCCTCCGCGCGCGGCAATGGCGGCGGCCGCGCCGCCCAGGCCGCGTGCCGCGGTTGCGATGCTCGACCGGGCCTTGCTCGACGATAGCATGATCGGGGATTTGCGCAGCGGCGCTCGAGCGGAAAGCCGGTCGGCGCGATGAGCACCCTCGTCGCGCGCCCCCTCCCAGCCAGGCGATCGAGCGATCAGCGCCATGCGCTGGTCGCGGTTGCGCATGTGCGGTTGATGATGCTGATGCTGCTGATCGGCGCGGGCTTTCTGCTGGTGATCGTTCGGATTGCGCTGCTGGGGTTGCTCGGCTCCCCCGCCGGGGCGGCGACGCTCACCGTCAATCCGGTGGTGCGCGCCGACATTCTGGATCGCAACGGCCAGCCGCTGGCGCGCACGATCGAGGCGTGGACGATCGGCGTGCGCCCGGCGGAATTGCTGGGGGATCGCCAAGGCCTGGCCGATCGCCTGGCGGCGGCAATGCCCGAGCATGACTCGGCCTGGTATCTGCAACGCCTGACGATGAAGGCCAAATTCACCTATCTCGACAAACACGCCTCGCCCGCGATGGTGAACCAGATCCACGCGCTCGGCGAACCCGGTATCGTCTTCGCGCGGGAACCCGAGCGGCTCTATCCGCAATCGACGATGGCGGCGCATGCGCTCGGCTATATCGGGCCGACCGCGACCGACCCCAACATCATGGGCCGCGCCGGGATCGAGCGCGCCTTCGATACGCGGCTGACCGACCCGCGCCATCGTGGCGAGCCGATTGCCCTGTCGATCGACGCGCGCGTGCAGACGGCGATGGAGAGCGAACTCGGCCGGGCGATGGTCACCTTCCAGGCCAAGGCGGCGACCGGGCTGGTGCTGGACGTGCACACCGGGGAAGTGCTCGCGATGGTCTCGCTGCCGGTCTACAATCCCAACAAGCTGACCGGCACGACCAGCGACGCGCTGCGCAACAATGTGACGCAATCGGTCTATGAACTCGGCTCCACCTTCAAGCCGATCACCATGGCGACCGCGATCCAAAGCGGCACGATCACCTCAATGGCGCGCCGCTTCGATGCGACCGCGCCGCTCAAGGTCGGTGGCTTCACCATTCACGACGAACGCGGCGATCCGAAGCGCTGGCTCAACATCCCTGAAACGCTGATCTATTCGTCCAACGTGGCGACGGCGCGGATCGCGGACGAGCTGGGCAAGGATAAGCTCTCCGCGATGTTCACCGGCATGGGCTTTGGCGAGCGCCCGTCGATCGAACTGCGCGAGCGCGCCGGCCCGATCTGGCCGCGCTATTGGGGCCGCACCACGGTGATGACGACGGCGTACGGCCATGGCATCGCGGTGACGCCGCTGCACTTGGCGAACGCCTATGCGACGATGGTCAATGGCGGGATCTGGCGGCCGACCACCTTGCTCAAGGTCGCGCCCGGCCAGGCACCGGCGGGGCGGCGCGTGCTGAGCGAGGCGACCAGCGCACGGATGCGCCAGTTGCTCCGGCTCGTCTGCCTGTACGGCACCGGCCGCAAGGGCGATGCGCCGGGCTACCGCGTCGGCGGCAAGACCGGCACCGCTGAGGCGGCGTCGAACGGCGGCTATGATCATCACCGCAACGTCGCCACCTTCGTTGCCGCTTTCCCGATGGACGCGCCGCGCTATGTGGTGCTGGCCATGCTCGATTCGCCCGAAGGCACCAGGGAAACGTCAGGCTGGAAGACGGCGGCATGGAACGCTGCGCCGGTGGTGGGGCGAGTGATCGCACGGACCGGGGCGATCCTGGGTGTGATGCCCGACGCGAGGCGCGACGTTGATATTAGCGATCTCCGGCCGATGCTGACTCTCGTCGCCGGGGCAACGCCGCCGAGCGGCGCGGAGGAACAGTGAAGCTTTCAACGCTGGTCGGCGGTGCGCCCGATGCGACGGTCACGGGTTTTGCGATCGACCATCGCAAGGTGGCACCGGGCGTCGTGTTCGGCGCGTTTCAGGGCGCGGTCGTCAATGGCGAAGACTATATCGCAGCCGCCGTCGCGGGTGGCGCGATTGCGGCGGTGGCGCGCCCGGAGGCGCAGGTGGTTGGCGCGCTGCATATTGCGGATGCCAACCCGCGCCGTCGCTTCGCCCAACTCGCGGCACAGTTTTTCGCGCCTTTCCCGGAGGTTGCGGTCGCGGTCACCGGCACCAACGGCAAGACCTCAACGGTTGAGATGGTGCGGCAATTGTGGCGGATGGCGGGGTTCCATGCAGCCTCGATCGGCACGCTTGGCGTCACCACCGCCGATGACCGCGTTTCGACCGGGCTGACCACGCCCGACATCGTCACCTTTCTGTCCAATGTCGCCGGGTTGAAGCGCGAAGGCGTAAGCCATGTCGCGTTCGAGGCGTCGAGCCACGGCCTGTCGCAATATCGCACCGAAGGTCTGGCGGTGCAGGCAGCCGCCTTCACCAATCTCAGCCGCGATCATCTCGATTATCACGGCACGATGGCGGCGTATCTTGATGCCAAGCTGCGCCTGTTCAGCGAAGTGCTCGCCGATGATGGCACGGCGGTGGTGTGGGCGGACGATCCCGCCTCGGCTCGCGTCGCCGAGGTGGCGCGTGCGCGCGGCCTTCGCGTGCTTTCGGTCGGCACGACGGGGGAAACGCTCAAGCTGGTCGGGCGCGATCCGACCTTGCTCGGGCAGGGGCTGGTGATCGAGGCGGAGGGCAAGACCTATAAGGTCACGCTGCCACTGATCGGTGCCTATCAGGCCGCCAACGCACTGACTTCGGCTGGCTTGGTGATGGCGTGTGGCGGCGATGTCGCCACGACGATCGCGGCGCTCGGCCGCTTGCAGCCGGTGCGCGGGCGGCTGGAGCGGGCGGTGATCGCGGCGCAGGGTGCCCCGGTCTATGTCGATTATGCGCATACCCCCGATGCGCTGGAGGCGGCGATCTCGGCGCTCAAGCCCCATGCGGCGGGGCGGCTGATCGTGGTGATCGGCGCGGGCGGCGATCGTGACCAGGGCAAGCGCATCGAAATGGGGCGGATCGCGGCGGCGATGGCCGACCATGTCATCGTTACCGATGACAATCCCCGTTCGGAAGACCCCGCCTCGATCCGCGCGATGGTGCTGGCAGGCGCGCCCGAGGCGACCGAGATCGGGTCGCGCCGCGACGCGATCGGCGCGGCGATCGCCATGGCCGGGCCACAGGACATCGTCCTGATCGCGGGCAAGGGGCATGAACAGGGGCAGATCGTCGGCGATCTGGTGCTGCCGTTCGACGATGTCAGCGTCGCGCGGGAGATGGCAGCGTGAGCCTGTGGACCTCCGCTGCGATCGCCGCCGCCACCGGTGGCACGGCGTCAGGCGACTTCACCACCACCGGCGTGACCTTCGATTCGCGCGAAGTCGGCCCCGGCGACCTGTTCGTCGCGATGACGGGTGCGGCGACCGATGGCCATCGCTTCCTCGACCAGGCGTTTGCGCGCGGCGCGGCGGGGGCGTTGGTGTCGCAGCCGAGCGCGCACCCGCATGTTCTCGTCCCCGATACGATAGCCGCACTGGAGAATCTCGCCCGCGCCGCGCGTGCGCGCACGGCGGCGAAAATCATCGGCGTCACCGGCTCGGTCGGCAAGACCGGCACCAAGGAAGCGCTCTACGCCGCGCTGGAGCGTGGCGCGCGGGCGCGGACGCATCGTTCGGTCAAAAGCTATAACAACCATACCGGCGTGCCGCTGAGCCTGGCGCGGATGCCCGCCGAAACGCGCTTCGGCGTGTTCGAAATGGGCATGAACCATGCGGGCGAACTGGCGCATTTGACCACTTTGGTGCGCCCGCATGTTGCGATCATCACCACCATCGCCCCGGCGCATACCGAATTCTTCCGCGACGAATCCGCCATCGCCGATGCCAAGGGTGAGATTTTCCAGGGGCTGGAGCCGGGCGGCGTGGCGATCGTCCCTTATGACAGCCCGCATCGCGACCGCCTGATCGCCGCCGCCACGCCTTATGCGGCGCGGATTGTGACCTTTGGCCTCGACAAGGGCGCAGACGTTCGCGCGATCGAAACGATGCGCACCGAAAGCGGCGGCACCTTCGTCACCGCCGTCGTCGGCGCGCGCGAACTGAGCTTCACGATCAGCCAGCCGGGGCAGCATTGGGTGTCCAACAGCCTGGCGGTGCTGGCGGCGGTCGATGCGGTCGGTGGCGATCTCGCATTGGCGGGGCTGGCGCTGGCCGAACTGGGCGGCCTCGCCGGGCGCGGCGCACGCTTCACGGTTCCGGTCGGGGCCGGGCAAGCGCTGGTGATTGACGAAAGCTACAATGCCAATCCGTCGTCGATGCGCGCGACGCTCGCCGTGCTCGCGGCGGAACCCGCCAAGCGCAAAATCGTGGTACTCGGCGAAATGCGCGAGCTTGGCGACGGCAGCGATGCCTATCATGCTGGGCTGGCCGAACCCGTTCTGGCCGCTGGCGTCGAAGCGGGCATTCTCGTCGGTGAACGGGCGCGCCCGCTGCTGAACGCGCTTGAGGGCAAGGGCGATTTCGTCCATGTCGCCGACGCCGCTGCGGCGCGCGCCAGCCTGTCCACCATGCTGGCACCGGGCGATGCGGTGCTCATCAAGGGATCGAACGGCGTGGGGCTGGCGGCGGTTGTCGCTGGTCTGCGGAGCGGGGAACACTAATGCTCTATTTCATCGCCGCCTATCTCGGCTTTCCGAGCGTGCTGAACCTGTTTCGGTATTTGTCGTTCCGCACCGGCGGCGCGGTGGCGACGTCGCTGTTTCTGGGCCTGTTGATCGGTCCGCGCTTTATCGGCTGGTTGCGCGTGCGCCAGGGTAAGGGGCAACCAATCCGCGCCGATGGCCCGCAATCCCACCTCGCCAAGCGCGGCACGCCGACGATGGGCGGGCTGATGATCCTGACCTCGATGGTCTTTTCGATCCTGTTGTGGATGGACTTGTCCAACCCGTTTGTCTGGGCGTGCACCTTCGTGACGCTGGGCTTTGGCGCGATCGGCTTCCTCGATGATTATGACAAGGTGCGCAAAGCGAGCACGGCGGGCGTCTCCGGGCGGCTGCGGCTGGTGTGCGAATTCGCCATCGCCGGGATCGCCGCGACGATGATCGTGCATGAAAACGGCACGCATCTGTATTTGCCATTCTATAGCGGGCCGGTGATCGAGCTCGGCTATTTCTACATCGTCTTTGCCGCCTTCACGATCGTGGCGTTCGGCAATGCGGTGAATTTGACCGATGGACTGGACGGTCTGGCGACGATGCCGGTGATCATCGCTGCGGTCGCCTTCATGCTGATCGTATATCTGGCGGGCAACGCCAAGTTCGCGGCCTATCTCGGCATTCCGCATGTGCCGCACGCTGGCGATCTGGCCATCTTCTGCGGCGCGATCGTCGGGGCGGGGCTGGCGTTCCTGTGGTTCAACGCGCCGCCCGCTGCCGTGTTCATGGGCGATACCGGCAGTCTCGCGCTGGGCGGCGCGCTTGGCGCGATCGCGGTGGTGGCGCATCATGAAATCGTGCTCGGCATCATCGGCGGGCTGTTCGTGATCGAGGCGATGAGCGTCATCATCCAGGTGTTCTTCTACAAGCGCACCGGTCGCCGCGTGTTCAAAATGGCCCCGATCCACCACCATTTCGAGCAACTCGGCTGGAGCGAGCCGACCGTCGTGATCCGGTTTTGGATCATCGCGCTCGTGCTCGCGCTGGCAGGGCTGTCGACGTTGAAGCTCCGGTGATCGTATCGCCCCTCTGGCGCGGCAAAAGCTACGCTGTGCTGGGGCTTGCGCGCTCTGGTGCGGCGACCGTGCGCGCGCTGCTGGCGGGCGGCGCGGCGGTGACGGCATGGGATTCGGATGCGGCTAAGCGTGAAGCGCTTTCGTCTCCCGCTCCCCGCTTGCGGGGAGAGGGTCGGGGAGAGGGGGAGCCTGCAACAAGCGGCACGTTCGGCACTCCAGGACAGCCCCTCTCCCCGACCCTCTCCCCTGAAGGGGAGAGGGAGACTTTGGCGTTTGCCGACCCCGAATCGCTCGATCTCTCCCCCTTCGACGCGCTCGTCGTTTCGCCCGGCGTGCCGCTCAACCGCCACCCGGTCGCGGCCAAGGCGCGCGCGGCGGGGGTGCCGATCATCGGCGATATCGAATTGTTCGCGCAGGCCCGCCCCGCTTTGCCGCCGCACAAGGTGGTCGGCGTCACCGGCACCAACGGCAAATCGACCACGGTTTCGCTGATCGACCATATCCTGCAAACGGCGGGGGTGCCGTCGCGGCTGGGCGGCAATATCGGCTTGCCGATCCTGGAGCAGGAGCCGCTGCCCGCAGGCGGCGTCTATGTGCTGGAGCTTTCCAGCTATCAGATCGACCTGACGCAAACACTCGACTGCGACGTCGCGGTGCTGCTCAACATCACGCCCGATCATCTCGACCGGTATGATGGCTTCGACGCCTATGCCGCGTCCAAGGCCCGCCTGTTCGCGATGCAGTCGGCGACGCACGCGGCGATCATCGGCATTGGCGATACCCCCTCGGCGCAAATCGCGCGCAGCCTGTCGGCGCGGGCTGAGCATCTCACCAAGATCGCGCCCGGCGTGTGCATGGACCAGTCGCGCTGGCCGTCGCTGCAAGGCCCGCACAATGCGCAGAATGCGCTGGCGGCGATTGCGGTGGCGCAGGCGCTGGGCGTGCCCGAGGCCGCGATCGATACCGGCCTGCAAAGCTTTGTCGGTCTGGCGCACCGTATGGAACGCGGCCGCGTCCTGCGCGGCGTGACCTATGTCAACGACAGCAAGGCGACCAACCCGGAATCGACCGCGCCCGCGCTGGCCGCGTTCGGGCGGATTCACTGGATTCTGGGCGGCAAGGCCAAGGCCGACGATCTCGACGCCTGCGCGCCCCAATTCGGGCATGTCGTGCGCGCGTACACCATTGGGCAATCCGGTCCGCGTTTCGCCGAGATCCTGCAGGGCACGGTACCGGTCGAGCAAAGCGGCGATCTTGCCACCGCCGTCGCCGCCGCCGCGCGCAACGCACAGCCGGGTGACACCGTGTTGCTGTCGCCCGCCTGCGCCTCCTTCGACCAGTTTCGCGATTTTGAGGATCGTGGCGAGCAGTTCCGCCGCCTGGTCGAGGCGCTGGCATGAGCGAGGCGCGCGGGCCGACCCCGAAATTATGGCGGAGCATGAAGGGGCGCGGCGGACGTGGCGACCGCTCGGCGCTGGGCATGTGGTTTTGGGATATCGACCGGATGCTGCTGTTGCTGACGCTGCTGCTGATCGCGGTCGGGCTGGTCGCCGTCGGCGCGGCGTCGCCTGCTGCGGCGACGCGCTATTCGGACGACAAGCACCATGTGCCGCCGCTTTACTACCTGTGGTGGCAGCTGGCCTGGGTCGGCGTGTCGTTGCCGGTGTTGCTGGTCGTTTCGATGCTGCCGGTGGCGATTGCGCGGCGGATGGCGTTGATCGGGACGATCGCCTGTCTGGTGCTGCTGATGCTGGTGCCGGTGGTCGGGGTCGAGAAGAACGGCGCGACGCGCTGGCTGAATTTTGGCGTGTCGCTGCTCCAGCCATCCGAGTTTCTGAAGCCGTTCTTCATCGTGACGGTCGCGTGGATTCTGTCGATGCGAGCGCAGGATGAGGCGTTACCCGTCGTGTTCATCACCGGCGCGATGACCGCGTTGGTCGCGGTGCTGCTGATGCTGCAGCCCGATTTCGGGCAGACCGTGGTGTTCTGCGTGGTGTGGATGGCGCTGCTGATGATTTCGGGCACATCGCCCAAAGTGATCGTTGGGTTGATCGCGGCGGTACCCGCCGGGCTGGTTGCCGCCTATCTGTTCTACGGTACGGCGCGCGCGCGCATCAACGCCTTCCTGTTCCCGGGGACGGAAGGGGTGGGGGCCGCCGACCATTTCCAGACCAATGCCGCGCATGACACGATCACCGCTGGCGGCTGGCGCGGCACCGGGCCGGGCGGCGGATCGATGAAATTCCGGTTGCCCGAGGGGCATACCGATTACATTTTCTCGGTGATCGGGGAGGAGTTCGGGCTGCTCGCGTGCATGGTGATCGCCTTGCTGTTTCTGGCGATCGTGGTGCGCGTGTTCGTGAAGCTGCTCGACGAGGAAGATGAATTCCGGCTGTTCGCGGCCGCCGGGCTTGCTACGCAATTTGGTGTTCAGTCGCTGATTTCGATGGCGGTCAATACTGGCCTTGCGCCATCCAAGGGCATGACCCTACCGTTTATCAGTTATGGCGGATCCTCGCTGATCGCTTTGTCGATCGGGATGGGCTTGCTGCTGGCGTTCACTCGGCGCAATCCCTTCGTCACGCGATCAAAATACATCGCCCAGCGGGGCAGCGGGCATCGGAGCGGGGTATGAGCACGGCACGGCATTTCGTTTTGGCGGCGGGCGGCACTGGCGGGCATATGGTCCCGGCGGCGGCGCTGGCGGCGGAACTGATCAAGCGCGGGCATTATGTCGCGCTGATCAGCGATGAGCGCGGGGTGCGCTTTCCCGGCCTGTTCGAGGGCATCCAGACGCACATCCTGCCCGCCGGGCGGCTGAGCGGCGGGCCGATCGGCTATATCAAGGCGGCGTCGGCAATGCTGAAGGGCCGCGCGATGGCGATCGAGCTCTACAAGAGCTTCCGGCCGGATGCAGTGATCGGTTTCGGTGGCTATCCGGCGTTGCCTGCGCTCCTGGCCGCGTTCAATCAGGGCATCCCGACGGCAGTGCATGAGCAGAATGCCGTGCTCGGTCGCGTCAACCGGCTGGTCGCAAATAAAGTCGATGCGATCGCCACCTCTTACGAAGACGTCGCTCGACTGGCCCCCAAGGTGCGCGCGAAGACGCATCTGGTCGGCAACCCGGTGCGGGATGCCGTGCTGGCGCTGCGTTCCAAGCCCTATCCGTTGCTGGAGGAAGACGGCATTTTCCGGGTGCTCGTCACCGGCGGCAGCCAGGGCGCGAGTGTGCTGAGCCAGGTGGTGCCCGATGGGCTGTCGCTGTTGCCCGTCGCGTTTCGTCGCCGCCTGCAAGTGACGCATCAGGCGCGGATCGAGGATATCGATGCGTGCCGCGCGAAATATGCCGAGCTGTCGATTGCGGCGGATCTCGCGACCTATTTGCCCGATCTGCCCGAGCAGCTTGCCTGGGCGCATGTGGTGATTGCGCGCGCGGGGGCTTCGACGCTGGCGGAACTGACCTGTGCGGGCCGCCCGGCCATCCTGGTACCGCTGCCGACGGCCACTGACGATCACCAGACCGCCAATGCGCGCGAAATGACGCAAGCGGGCGGCGCGCGCACGATCGACCAGCGCAATTTCACGCCCATTGAGCTGGCCAAGCAGATGCAGCGGCTCGGGCTTGATCCCGAAGCGTTGCAGAATGCGGCGGGGCGGGCGCGGTCGTGCGGTCGGCCCGATGCGGTGCGCGATCTGGCCGATCTGGTCGAGAGCCTGGGCGATACGCCGGGCGACATGCCGATTGGCGCGCCGCGCGCGGTCAAACTGGGGAAACGGGAGGCTTTTGCGTGAGGGGTGTCGCAACCGACATCGGGACGATCCACTTCGTCGGCATTGGCGGCATCGGCATGTCGGGCATTGCCGAAGTGATGAAGAATCTCGGTTATGCCGTGCAGGGGTCTGACGTGGCCGAGGGCTATGTCGTGGAAGGGCTGCGCGCCAAGGGCATTCCGGTCGCGATCGGGCACCGCGCCGACAATCTGGGCGATGCGGCGGTGATCGTCACCTCGACCGCAATCAAGCGCGGCAACCCGGAAGTCGAAGCGGCGCTGGAGCGGCGCATTCCGGTCGTGCGCCGTGCGGAAATGCTCGCCGAACTGATGCGCCTGAAATCGACCGTCGCGGTCGCGGGTACGCATGGCAAGACGACGACGACTTCGATGGTCGCGGCGTTGCTCGATGCCGGCGGGGTCGATCCCACCGTCATCAACGGCGGCATTATCAACAGCTACGGCTCCAACGCGCGCCTGGGCGCGAGCGACTGGATGGTGGTCGAGGCCGATGAGAGCGACGGCAGCTTCCTGCGGCTGGACGGCACGATCGCGGTGGTGACCAATATCGATCCCGAGCATCTCGACCATTATGGCTCGTTCGATGCGGTGAAGGATGCGTTCGTCGAGTTTGTCGAGAATGTGCCCTTTTACGGCGCGGCTTTGCTGTGCCTCGATCACCCCGAGGTGCAGAACATCATCCCGCGCGTGCGCGACCGGCGCGTGGTGACCTATGGTTTCTCGGCGCAGTCCGACGTGCGCGGCGTCAACGTGACGCCGACGCCCGGCGGCAATCGCTTCGAGGTGATCATCCGCCACCGCGATGGCACGACGCGCTCGATCGAAGGCATCGATTTGCCGATGCCGGGCCGCCACAATGTGCAGAACGCGCTGGCGGCGATCGGCGTGGCGCTGGAACTCGGCATCGATGACGCGACGATCCAGCAGGGGTTCGCCAAGTTTGGCGGGGTGAAGCGGCGTTTCACCAAGGTCGGCGAGACCAATGGCGTCACCATCATCGACGATTACGGCCACCACCCGGTCGAGATCCGCGCGGTGCTGTCGGCGGCGCGCGAGGGCGTGCAGAACCGCGTGATCGCGGTGGTCCAGCCGCATCGCTATTCGCGGCTCGGCGATCTGATGGAGGAATTCCAGGGCGCGTTCAACGACGCCGATATGGTGTTCGTGGCCCCGGTTTATGCAGCAGGCGAAGCCCCGGTCGAGGGCGTCGATGCTGAGGCGCTGGTCGAAGGGCTGAAGCGGCGCGGGCATCGCTCGGCCGCGACGATTGCCGATGCGGGTGCGTTGGCGCAGGCGCTCGCCAAGGTGGTGCAGCCCGGCGACATGGTGGTGTGCCTCGGCGCGGGCGATATTACCAAGTGGGCGGCTGGGCTGGCGGCTGGCATCGAGGCGGCGAAGTGAGTGCTGCGGTTTCTTCTCCCCTCCCGCTTGCGGGAGGGGCTCGGGGAGGGCCTGGCGGAGACGTTCCGCAGGTGTCCAGGTCATTCCCTCCCCCAACCCCTCCCGCAAGCGGGAGGGGAATAGAAGGCCGCGTGACCCAAAACGCCCCGCTGGCACCGCTCGTCTGGTTCAAATCGGGCGGCTCCGCGCAATGGCTGTTCGAACCGAAGGATGTCGCCGACCTCAGCGCCTTCCTCGCCGCGCTCGACCCGGCAATGCCGGTCATGGCGCTCGGCCTCGGCTCCAACATGATCGTTCGCGATGGCGGCGTGCCCGGCGTGGTCATCCGCTTGGGCAAGCCCTTCGCCACGGTCGAACGGCTCGATTCCACCACGCTGCGCTGCGGCGGTGGGGCGAGCGGCATCCTCGTCTCCTCCACCGCGCGCGACGCGGGGATTGGCGGGGTGGAATTCCTGCGCTCGATCCCTGGCACCGTCGGCGGCTTCGTGCGCATGAATGGCGGGGCTTACGGCCGCGAGACCAAGGATATATTGGTCGAGTGCGAGGTGGTGCTGCGCTCGGGTGCGCGGCAGGTGCTGGCGGTAGAGCAGCTTGGCTATACCTATCGCCATTCGACCTTGCCGGAGGGGTGTGTCGTCGTCAGCGCCACCTTCCGTGGCCATGCCGAGGAGCCTGCTGTCATCCAGGCCGAAATGGACCGTATCGCTGCCGCGCGCGAGGAATCGCAGCCGCTGCGCAGCCGCACGGGCGGTTCCACCTTCAAGAACCCGCCGGGCGAAAAGGCGTGGGCGCTGATCGATGTCGCCGGCTGCCGTGGCCTGCGCATCGGCGACGCGCAGGTCAGCGAGAAGCATTGCAATTTCCTGCTGAACCTCGGTTCGGCCACCAGCGCCGAGATTGAGGCACTGGGCGAAGAAGTCCGCGCGCGCGTCAAGGCGCAGTCGGGCGTGACGCTGGAGTGGGAAATTCAGCGAGTAGGCGAGAACCTCCCTCTCCCCTTCAGGGGAGAGGGCCGGGGAGAGGGGCAGTCATGAGCGTTTTTCCCGATACAGCCCCTCTCCCAACCCTCTCCCCTGAAGGGGAGAGGGCTTTCGTGCGTCTCCACGTCGCAGTCCTGATGGGCGGCTGGTCGGCCGAGCGCGACGTGTCGCTGATGACCGGGGCCGATGTTATTAAGGCGCTGGAATCGCTCGGACACCGCGTCACCGCGATCGATATGGCGCGCGATGTCGCGATCAAGCTCGCCGAAGCCGCGCCCGACATCGTGTTCAACGCGCTGCACGGCACGCCGGGCGAAGACGGATCGGTGCAGGGGATGCTCGATTTGATGGGGCTGCCCTACACCCATTCCGGCCTCGCCACCTCGGTCATCGCGATCGACAAGCAATTGACCAAGCTGCTGCTGGTGCCCGGCGGCATTCCGATGCCGGGCGGGCGGATCGTGAAAAGCGAGACGCTGTATGCGGGCGACCCGCTGCCGCGGCCTTATGTACTCAAGCCCGTCAATGAAGGCTCCTCGGTCGGCGTCGCGATCGTCACCAATGAAGGCAATTACGGCAATCCGATCTCCCGCAGCACGCCGGGGCCGTGGTTGGAATTCGAGGAACTGCTCGCCGAGCCCTATATTCGCGGGCGCGAGCTGACCACGGCGGTGCTCGGCGGCGAAGCGCTCGGCGTCACCGAGCTCAAGCCCAAGAACGGCTGGTACGATTATGACGCCAAATATACCGACGGCCTGACCGAACATGTCTTCCCGGCCGACGTGCCCGATGAAATTGCGGCGGCGTGTAAGCGGATTGCGCTCGATGCGCATCGCTTGCTCGGCTGCAAGGGCGCGTCGCGGTCGGATTTTCGCTGGGATGACCAATTGGGCGTGGACGGGCTGTTCCTGCTCGAGGTCAACACCCAGCCGGGCATGACGCCGCTCAGCTTGCTGCCTGAACAGGCCCGGCATTGCGGCATTTCCTATCCGGCGCTGGTGCAGATCCTGCTCGACGAAGCGGTGAAGGCGGTGGCGGCATGAGCGCCACGATCAAGCGCGGCACCGCGCGCCGCCCGGTGCAGCCCAAGCGGCGTCCCCCGCCCAAGGTCTCGACGATCGACCGGGTGATCGCGATGCTGCCGGTGAGCGAGGCGACGCTGCGCCGAATCGCGACCTGGACGATCATGGGCGTGGTCGGTGCGGTCGGGCTGGCGACGGCCTCCTATTTCGGGGTGCCGGGTGCAGTTGGCTCGGCGCTGGGCGAGGCGATTGGCGAAGCGGGCTTCCGCGTTACCAATATCCAGATCACCGGGCTCAACCGGATGGACCATAATGTCATCTACAAGATTGCGGCCAACCAGCCGTCAATGGCGATGCCGCTGGTCAGTCTGGAGAAGATCCGCCAGGATCTGGTCGCGCATAGCGGCTGGATCGAGGATGCGCATGTCTCGCGGCGCTTGCCCGATACGCTGATCGTGCATGTCGTCGAGCGCGAGCCGAGCGCGATCTGGCAGAAAGACGGGCAATTGGCGCTGATTGCGGCGAACGGCACCTGGCTGGAGCCGGTCGACCCGCAGGCGATGCCCGATTTGCCGCTCGTCATCGGCGCGCATGCCAATGAACAGGAAGCGGCCTATCGCCAGTTGCTTGATGTGGCACCGGCGCTGCGCGGGCAAGTGAAGGCGGCGACTTGGGTCGGCAACCGGCGTTGGACGCTGACGTTTGAGACGGGCGAGACGCTGGCGCTGCCCGAGGGCGATGTCGCGGCGGGCAAGGCTTTGGTCAAGTTTGCCGAGCTTGACGGCGTCAAGCCGCTGCTCGGCAAGGGCTGGCTCGGCTTCGACATGCGCGATCCGACACGTTTGGTCGCGCGCAAGCCGGGGACGGTAACGAACCGCGCGATCACCGATCCCGCAGCGCCGCTTGCGGGGGCAACCGGGGCGGCAACGCAGCCAGTGCGAATCGAAGCGAAACAATCGGGGCCAGCCGGTGAGGGATAGGGTATCGAGGCCCGGCAATAGGGGTATGGCGTAATGGCGAAGACAGCACCGGAAGGTTTGATCACCGCACTCGACATCGGCTCCTCCAAGGTGTCGGCGATGATCGCGCAGAAGGGCGATGGCGGCGAGCTGATCGTGCTCGGCACCGGCCAGCGCGAGAGCAAGGGCGTCAAGCGCGGCTATATCGCCGACGCCGCCGCCACCGAAGTCGCGGTGCGCGAGGCGGTCGAGCAGGCCGAACGCATTGCCGGCACCAATATCGAGAATGTCTGGGTCAGCTTTTCGGCGGGCGGCCTGGTGTCCGATGTCGCCTCAATCGAGTTCGAGCTGGGCGGCCACCGTGTCGAGCAATCCGATATCGATGCGCTGTTGCAAGCCGGGCGGGATTCGATCGATCCGGCGGGCCGCATGGTGCTGCACGCGCAGCCCGCGCTCTATACGCTCGACGGGCTGACCGGCGTGAAGCGGCCGCTCGGGCTCCATGCCGATCGGTTGGGCGTGCACATCCATGTGGTCGCTGCCGATGGATCGCCAGTGCGCAATCTCGGGCTGTGCGTGGCAAACGCGCATCTGGAGGTAAAGTCGATCATCGCGTCGCCAGTGGCGACGGGCATGGCGTGTCTCAGCGATGAAGAGCGCGAACTGGGCGTGGCGCTGGTCGAACTGGGGGCGGGGATCACCAACGTCTCGCTGTTCGCAGGCGGCATGCTGGTCGGGCTGCTGTCGATCCCGATCGGCGCGCAGGACATTACCGACGACATCGCCTCTGCTTTCGGCACGCGCCGCGCGCAGGCCGAGCGGATGAAGTGCGTCCACGGCTCGGCCAATGCAAGCCCACGCGACAATCACGAGATGATCGACGTCGCGCCGATTTCGGCCGAGGAGGATGCCAGCGACGGCACGCGCATCACCAAGGCGCAACTGATCGCGGTCATTCGCCAGCGGCTCGACCATCTCATCGGCGAAGTCGGCAAGGCGCTGGCCGAGCTGAAGTTCGAAGGCCCGGTCGGGCGGCAAGTCGTGCTGACCGGTGGTGGTGCCGAGTTGAAGGGCATCGCCGATTACGCGCAGCAGGCGCTGGGGCGTTCGGTCAGGATCGGGCGGCCGCGCGGCCTCACCGGCCTGCCCGAGGCGCACGCGACGCCGGCGTTTACCACGCTTGCGGGGCTGGCTTTCTATGCGGCAGCGGACCCGGTTGACCTGCGCGCCTTGTCGAGCAAGCAGCAGTTGGTGCATCGCCCGAAGGGATTCGCGCTGTTCCGCCGTTTGCTGGCGGCGGCCCGGGCAAATTATTAAAGAATTACGACAGGATTTAGCTGTTCGCGCTGGAACGACCGCAAGCGATGGTGCAGAACAGGTTTAAGCAGATTTTTCGCGCCGGGGTGTGGGCGCACGGTGGAGACGAACTATGAGCATCGAATTTTTGCCACCCGAAGTTGACGAACTGAGCCCCCGCATCGCCGTGATCGGCGTCGGCGGCGCTGGCGGCAACGCCATCGCCAACATGATGCGCGCCGATGTGCAGGGCGTCGATTTCCTTGTCGCGAACACGGACTCGCAGGCGCTGAAGCAATCGACCGCCAGCCACAAGATCCAGCTTGGCGCGAAGATCACGCAAGGTTTGGGCGCCGGCAGCCGCCCAGAAATCGGTCGCGCGGCGGCGGAAGAAACCATCGAGCAAGTCACCAAGATGCTCGAAGGTGCGCATATGTGCTTCATCGCGGCCGGCATGGGCGGCGGCACCGGCACCGGTGCGGCCCCGGTCATCGCCAAGGCGGCGCGCGATATGGGCATTCTGACCGTTGGCGTCGTGACCAAGCCGTTCGCTTTCGAAGGCACGCGCCGCGCGAAGAGCGCCGAAGCGGGCATCGAGGAACTGCAGAAGTATGTCGATACGCTGATCGTCATCCCCAACCAGAATCTGTTCCTGGTGGCGAACGCGAACACGACCTTCAAGGAAGCGTTCCAGATGGCGGACGAAGTCCTCCAGCAGGGCGTGCGCGGCATAACCGATCTGATGGTCATGCCCGGCCTCATCAACCTCGATTTCGCCGACGTGCGTTCGGTGATGCAGGAAATGGGCAAGGCGATGATGGGCACGGGCGAAGCCTCGGGCGACAATCGCGCGATCGAGGCGGCGTCGAAGGCGATCGCCAACCCGCTGCTCGACGGCGTGTCGATGAAGGGGGCCAAGGGCGTCATCGTCTCGATCACCGGTGGCGACGACATGCGCCTGCTCGAAGTCGATGAAGCGGCGAACCACATTCGCGAACTGGTCGATGAAGACGCGAACATCATCTGGGGTTCGGCGTTCAATCCCGAACTCGAGGGCAAGATCCGCGTCTCGGTCGTCGCGACCGGGATTGAGGCGGAAGCGCGTCCGGTCGCCGCTCCGGCTCCTGCCTCGCGCGCGTTCAGCTTTGCCGCCCCGAAAAAGGCCGAAGAGCCGACACCTTTGGCGGCACCCGATGCGGAAATTCCCCCGGCCGCTCCGACGGTCGCGGCCCCCGAACCGGTGGCATCGCACGATGACGAACTGGTGCTTGGCAGCGAAGCTGCCGTCGCGCCTGAGCCGGTTGCGGCACCGGTGCGAACCTTTGGGGACGACTTTGATGCGCCCGCCGCCGCTGCGGCGGACGATACGCCGACCGAAGCCCCGACTCGCCGCCGGTGGTTGTCGCCGGGTGCTGCCGCCGCCGAGGAAGCGCCGCTCGTCGCGCCAGAACCCGTTGCGCCTGCACCGCGCGTGAAGCTGGGCGGCACCTTGTTCGAGCGGATGTCGAGCGTGTCGCGCGGCGTCGCGCGCGACGAAGAGCCGTCGCCCGACAAGGACGCGCTGGACATTCCGCGCTTCCTGCATCGCCAGAACAACCAATAAGCAGCGTCCGCACGGCACCCGTTCGTGGGTGCCGCTTGCCGACCGTCCGTGTCGGTCTGTCGCAGCCAGTGGTGTGCGACATTGCCGGTTGCAGCGTGAACGGGTCTAGAGCGCGGTACGGTGGGGGGTGAGATTCTTTCGACGCCGACCGACGGGGCCTCCGCGTAACACCGGGCGGCGCTCTTATGGGTTCCTTTCTTCACCCGCAAAAAGCGGGTGGAGGAAAGCCCTTGTGATCTAGGAAACGGGATGCGCATTCGTCTTGCCAGTTCGATGATCGCGCTGGCGGCGTGCGGAACGGCGGCGCACGCGCAAACCGCCCCAGCGTCGCCCTATCCAACCGCCCCTTATCTCACCACCGTCCAGCCGCTGTCCGATGCCGATTTGCTTGCGAGCGAAATCCGCGCGCTGGCCGCCGATCCTAACAATCTGCAAGCGTTGGTCCGCGCCGGGGAACTGGCGCTGAAGCTCGACGACGATACCGCCGCCGCCGCTTTCTTTGCGCGCGCCGAGCGGATCGATCCTCGTAACGCACGCGTCAAAGCCGGGGAGGGGGCGCTGCTCGTCGCGGCCGAGCGTCCCGGCGATGCCTTGCGCCACTTTGCCGAGGCGGAAGCGCTTGGCGGAGATGCGCGGACCTTTGCCGCCGATCGAGGCCTGGCCTATGATCTGGTCGGCGAGCAGGAGCGCGCCCAACGCGAGTATCGGCTGGCGCTGAAGGCGGGGGCCAATGAGGAAACCCAGCGACGCTATGCCCTGTCGCTGGGGATTTCCGGCAAGCGTGAGCTTGCGCTGGCGCAAATCGAGCCGCTGCTGCGCAAGAGCGATCGTGGCGCGTGGCGCGCGCGCGCCTTCATCCTCGCAATGGCGGGTGACAAGGCCGGTGCGGAGAAGATCGCAACGAGCATGATGCCGGCCGGCATGGCGCAGGGGCTGCAGCCGTTCTTTGAAATTTTGCCGGGATTGCGCCCGGCGGATCGTGCGTTCGCGGTGCACTTCGGCGAAGTCCGCCCCAGCCCTGAGCGTTTGGCTGACGCCCGCATGGTGCCACCGTTGGCGGCGCTTGGCCCCGATCCGACCGCGCCGGTCGCGGTCGCGGCGGTGGCGAAGCCGGTCGTAACGGCCGACGCTCGGGAAGAACGGCGCAAGGCGCGCAAGGCCCACAAGGATCAGGGGCGGAGCGAGGTAGCCGTGGCGGCGATAGCCGCGCCGACGCCCCCAGCACAGCTGGTGCCCCCTGCTTATGCTGCCCCGCCCTCATCCTCTGCTGCGGTTCTGGCCTCAAACACGGTGCGCCTACCCGTCACCCCGCCCGCGACCACGCTGCCGCGTTCAACGGTCAGCGCGCCACCGGCGACGGCAGCGCAAGGCGGTGTGCCGGTCAGAACCGCGCCGCCGCAGGCGCCGCAGCCGCAATCGCCGGTGTCGAAAACGGGGACGGTCCCCGCCGTGGCGACCAATCCGGTCGCTCAGGCGAATAGAGCGGCTATGCCGACAGCATCGCAGGCTGATGGGGCACGTTTCGCCGCGCCTCCGGCCGCAGTACCGCAGCAGTCCGCCCCTGCGGCGATCGCGCCAGTCGTGGCGCAGGCACCCACGCAGACCATAATGCCGACGCCCGCCCGTCCGGCACCAACCCCGGTGCGCAGCGAGGAATCGATCCTCGCGGCGATCATTTCGGAGATCAAGGTGCCCGGGGCGGAGACTCAGAACGAGGCACCTGCGCCCGCCGCTGCGCCAGCGCCCGCTCGTCAAGTGCCGGTTCCGCAGCCGGTGGTCGAGCCTCAGCCAGCAGCCGACCGCGAACGACAGATGGCCGCCGATAAGCTGGCCGCAGACAGACGCGCCGCCGACAAGAAAGCGGCGGCGGAGAAGAAGGCGCTCGCCGACAAGAAAGCCGCTGCGGACAAAAAGATCGCCGATGCAAAGAAGGCCGCCGCCGACAAAAAGGCAGCGGAAGAGAAAAAGAAGAAGGACCCCAAATTCCTGGAACCGGCCCGTGTCTGGGTGCAGGTGGCAGGGGGTGCCAATGTCGGGGATTTGCCCAAGCAATGGACCAAGATCCGGGCCAAGGCGACCAAGGCGTTTGGCGGCAAAAGTGCCTGGACCACGCCGCTGCGCGCGACCAACCGGTTGCTGACCGGGCCCTTCAAATCGGAGGACGAGGCGCAGCGCTTCGTCAACGATCTCGCCAAGGACGACATATCGGGATTCGTCTTTGTGAGCGAAGCGGGCCAGAAGATCTCCAAACTCCCCGCGAAATGAGAAGGTGTTGGGTAGCATGACGACGCTTGCGCCATGGGCCTCGCACCCCGAGCGCAGTCGCGGTCGGCTCCACCCCGAGCCGAGCGGCGAGGGGCGTAGTGCGCGCGGCCCGCGCGACGCGTTCCAGCGCGATCGCGACCGGATCATCCATTCGATCAGCTTTCGGCGCTTGCGACACAAGACGCAGGTGTTTCTGGCCCCTGATGGCGACCATTTCCGTGTCCGCCTGACCCACAGCCTGGAGGTTGCGCAGATCGCGCGGACGATCGCGCGGTCGCTCGGGCTGAACGAGGATCTGACCGAAGCGCTCGCGCTTGCGCATGATATCGGGCACCCGCCGTTCGGCCATGCCGGGGAGGATGCGCTGCAAGCCGCGCTGGCGGGGCAGGGCGGGTTTGACCATAATGGCAACACCTTGCGCGCGTTGATGATGATCGACAGCCCTTATCCGCGCTGGAATGGGCTTAACCTGACGTGGGAAACGCTGGAGGGGCTGGCCAAACATAATGGTCCGATCGTCAATCCCGGCTGGGCGCTGGCCGAGTGCGATGCCGCCTTTCCACTGGAACTGATGCGCTGGCCGAGCCTGGAGGCGCAGGTCGCCGCGATCGCCGACGATATCGCCTATGACAATCACGATATCGATGACGGCTTGCGCGCCGGGTTGCTGACGCTCGACCAATTGCTGGAGGTGCCGGTGGTGGCGCGTGGCTGGGCCGATGTCTGCGCCCGCTTCCCCGGCATCGCGCCAGGGCGGCTGGTCGGGGAATTGATCCGCTCGCAAATTGGCGCGATGGTCAATGATCTGATCGCGGAAACCCGCTCGCGCCTGACCGGGATTGGCGACCTTGCCGATGTGCGCGCGGCGGGACGGTGTCTGGTCGGCTTTTCGGCCGAAATGCGCGATGCCGAACGCGCGCTAAAGCGCTTCATGTACGCCAATCTCTACCACCATCCGCGCCAGTTGGAGGCGGCACGGGCGGCGGAGGGGATCGTGACGGGGCTGTTCGCAGCCTATCGCGCCGACCCGACGCAGATGCCGGGGGATTGGAATGCGCGGATGCCGCAGGACGAACCGGGGCGCAGTCGGCACATCGCCGATTTTATTGCCGGCATGACCGACCGCTACGCGGTTGCCCGCTATCGTGCGGCAGTGGGGCCGATCGACTTGCCGGAGGGCTTTTAGCGCCCGCCGACAAGCGAAGCGCGCCCCCGGCGGATACCGGCGACGCGCCTCGCAATGCGATCCACCGCTTAGCGGAGGGCGATGTCGGTCTTGGTCAGCTTCGCCTGGGCGTTGGGAACGGTGAAGGAAACCGGCACGCCGCGCGAGAAGCCGGTGATATGGTCGCCACGCACCTGGAGCTGGAACGTGCCGCCCGAGGCAGCGCGACCGCTGATGACGACATATTTGCCCTTGTTCACCGTGGTGTAGGTGTAGGTGTCACCATCGCGCGTGAAGGTGCGCTGCGCGGCATCGTCGGCAAAGGCAGGCGAAGCGGCGGCGAGCAGAGCCGTTGCGGCAAAGAGAGTCTTGAACATGATCGTTCCTTTCCTGGGGAGTTAAGGCCGATCGCGCATCCCCTCCGGGTGGATGTCCTGCTGTCGCGCTGATTTATATTGCAGTGCAGCAAAGTGCCCAAGCGCAAACGACGCGCACACAGTTGCAACAAACGAACGCATAGGCCGTTTCGGGCACAATTCTGCGACATCTACGGTCCATAGACAGCGTGCCGATTCGTAAGGACGACAGTTGATGACCAAGGCGAGTATAGCCCTCAACCGCTTCGGTTTGGGCGCCCGAGGAGACCAACCCGTACCGACTGATCCGCTCGGTTGGCTGACTGGTCAGTTTGCGAAATATGATCCTGTGCCGGATGTGATCGCCAGCGCGCCGACGAGCGCAGGCGTCTCCGCCGAGCTGGCAGACTATTTCCGGCAGCAGCGTGCATTGCGCGCGCAGCAAGGGGCCAAACCGGCCGCGCCACCCGCTGCCGCCGCCGTGGCGATGCCGGGTGCTGCTCCCGCCGGTCTCCAAATGGGGGCGCAGCCGGTGCAGCCACGAACCCCGGTGCCGGGGGCTGTGCCGCCGCCCGGAAAAGACGATGCGATGCGCCAGGCCCGGCAATTTGCCCAGCGCACCGGTCGCGGCGATTACGCCGGTGCGGTTGGCGCGCGTGCGACCAATGCGTTGGTGACGGAAACGCCCTTTGTCGAACGCCTGGTGCATTTCTGGGCGAATCACTTTGCCGTTTCGGCCGACAAGCTCGAAGTGATCGGCCTATCGGGCACATTGGAGTTTGAGGCGATCCGGCCGCATGTGCTGGGGAGCTTCCGCGATATGCTGCTGGCGGTGGAGCAGCATCCGGCGATGTTGCTCTATCTCGACCAGGCGGTGTCGGTCGGCCCGACCTCGCCGCTCGGGCTGAAGATTGCCGCGCGCGGCAACCGCAAGGTTGGCCTTAATGAAAATCTCGCGCGCGAAATTCTGGAACTCCACACGCTGGGCGTGCGCACTGGTTATACGCAGGCCGACGTCACCGAATTTGCCCGCGCGATGACGGGGTGGACGGTTGCCGGCATCGGGCGCGGGCCAGGGTCGGCTGCCGCTGGCACCGACGGATTGCCGGGCGATTTCGTGTTTGCCGCGCCCTTGCACGAACCCGGCGATCGCATGATCATGGGCAAACGCTATCCGGCGGGCGGGGTCGAGCAAGCGCGCGCGGTGTTGTTCGACGTTGCCATCGCCCCGGCGACCGCCACGCATATTGCGACCAAGCTCGCACGGCATTTCGCGGGCGATACACCGCCGCCCGCGATGGTCGAGCGTTTGCAAACGGCTTTCCTCACCTCGGGCGGCGATTTGCCAACGCTGTACCGCGCGCTGATCGCTTCACCCGAGGCGTGGGTTGAACAGCCGGTGAAGTTCAAGACGCCGTGGGAATGGACGATTTCCTCGATGCGCGCGTTGAACGTCAAGGTCGCGGACCCCCAGGTCATCGTCGGGTTGCTCAACCAGCTTGGCCAGCCGACGTGGAAGCCGGGACAGCCGATCGGCTTTGATGACATTGCGGGAAGCTGGGCCGGGCCCGATGCGGTGTTGCGCCGGGTCGAGGCCGCCGAGCGTTTCGCCGCGCGGGCCGGCAATATCGATGCCCGCGCGCTGGCACCGAAGCTGTTGCCGGGGTCGGTCAGTCCGGCCACGCAGACAGCGCTCGCCAATTGCGAAAGTCCGGCACAGGCGGTGGCCCTGCTGCTCGTCGCCCCCGAATTCATGCGGAGATAAGAGCATGTACGATCGTCGTTCGTTCATCGGCGCGAGTGCCGCAGGAGCCCTTGCGCTCGCCTTGTCGCCGCGCATGGCGTTTGCCAAGGCCGACACCGACAAGCGCTTTGTCTTCATCATCCAGCGTGGTGCTGCCGATGGTCTCGGGATCGTCGCGCCTGTCGGTGACCCGGCCTTTGTCGGCGCGCGCGGCGATCTCGCTGCGGATTTCGCGACCGCCGCCAAGCTCGATTCGATGTTTGCGCTGCATCCGGAATTATCGGTGCTGGGTGGGCTTTATACCAAGAAGCAGGCGCTGTTCGCGCACGCAGTTGCATCTCCCTATCGCGACCGGTCGCATTTCGATGGGCAAAACGTGCTCGAGAGCGGCGGAACCAGCGCGTATCAAGTCAAGGATGGCTGGCTCAACCGGCTGCTCGGCGTGTTGCCGCCGACCGAAGCGAAGGCGATTGCGGTTTCGGCGACAGTGCCGCTGGCGCTGCGCGGACCGCATGATGTGTCCTCTTATGCGCCGTCGGGTCTGCCACAGGCCTCCGACGATCTGATGCAGCGCGTGACGATGCTGTACCAGGGGGACAGCCAGCTTCACGCTTTGTGGAGCGAAGCGATGAACACGCGGCAATTGACCAGCGATCTGGCGGGTGGCGGCGGGGCCAATGCCGCCGCGACGGGCGCGCTCGCCGCGCGCTTGCTCGCCCCGGCCGACGGCGCGCGCATCGCGATGATCGAAACCGGCGGGTGGGATACCCATACCCAGCAGCGTCAGCGCCTGGCGGGGCAGCTCAAGGGGCTGGATGCGATGATCGCCGCCTTGCAAACCGGGCTGGGGCCGCTGTGGAACGACACGATGGTGCTGGTGGCGACCGAATTCGGCCGGACGGTGGCGGTCAACGGCACTGGCGGCACCGATCACGGAACGGGCACCGCAGCAATGCTGATCGGCGGCGGCGTGCGCGGTGGGCGGGTGCTGGCGGATTGGCCGGGGTTGAGCCCGGCGGCCTTGTTCGAAGCGCGCGATTTGAAGCCCACGCTGCAGCTCGACGCCTTTATCGGTGGCGCGGTCGCCGGGCATTTCGGGGTCGACCCGGCGCGGACGATGGCGGCGCTGTTCCCGGAATCGAAGCGTGTCGCGGCGGTGCGCGGGCTGGTGTGATTTTGCGGGGCGCTTGATCTCGCGCAAAGCGCGCCGGGCGATCCCGGGCGAAAGCCACGCGATGACCCTGTCGCAACCTTATGACGTCCTCATTGCGGGTGCGGGCCCCGCCGGGCTTGCGCTGGCACGCGCGCTGGCCGGTACGCGCCTGCGTATCGGCATCATCGATCGGGCCCCGGCGGAGACACTGGCGGCACCGCCGTGCGACGGTCGCGAGATTGCGCTGACCCACCGCTCGATCGCGACGCTGCAGCGGCTGGGTGCCTGGCAACGTCTCGACCCGGCCGAGATCGCGCCGCTCCGCGAAGCGCGTGTGCTGAATGGTGGGCAATCCTTCGCCTTGTCCTTTGCTGGACCCAATCCGGGCAACCGGCTCGGCTCGCTCGTGTCCAACCAGCAGATCCGGCGCGCGCTGTTCGAGGCGATCGACGGGCAGGCCGGTCTGACGGTGCTGGCGGGCGCGTCTATCCGGGGCGTGCGGACCGACCTGGACTGCGCGACGGTGACGCTGGATGACGGGCGCTCGCTGTCGGCGCGGTTGCTGGTCGGCGCGGATTCGCGCTTTTCCTTCGTGCGGCAGCAATTGGAAATCGGCGCGCAGATCAACCCGTTGGGCCGGTCGATGCTGGTTGCGCGTGTCGCCCACGCGGCGGCGCATCGCGGCGGCGCCACCGAATGGTTCGGCCATGGCCAGACGATCGCGATGCTGCCGCTTGCGGACGGTCGCACATCCTCGGCGGTGCTGACCTTGCCGTCAGCCGCGATCGACGCGTTGGCGGCGCTGGATTGCACCGCGCTGGGTAACGAATTCACGCGCCGTTTCCGGGCGCGTCTCGGGCCGATGCAGGTGCTTGAAGGGCCGCATGTCTATCCACTCACGACGACCTATGCCCACCGCTTCGTCACCCGGCGCGCAGCCTTGATTGGCGACGCGGCGGTCGGGATGCATCCGGTGACGGCGCATGGCTTCAACCTGGGGTTGCAGGGGGCTGCGAAACTCGCGGAGTTGATCGCCCAGGCCGCGCAGAACGGACAGGACATTGCCGCAAACATGCTGCTGCGCCGCTATCAGGCGGCGCATCGGCTGGCGAGCGCGCCGCTCTATGCCTCTACCAACCTGCTGGTACGGCTCTATACGGATGACGGGCCGGTCGCGCGGGTGGCGCGTCCGCTTGCGCTGCGTGCGGCCGCGCGCCTGCCGATGGTGCGGGCGGCGATCACGCGGCGGCTGATGCAGCAATGACACCCCACTGCCGACCGGAGCCTCAGACATGACTGCCACTGCCGAAGCGACCGCACCCTCTTTGTTCGAGCGGATTGGCGGCACCGAGGGCGTGCGAACGGTGGTCGAACGCTTCTACGATCTGATGCAGGACGATCCGCGCTACGCCCCCTTGCGGGCAATGCACGAGGAGGATCTGTTCCCGATGCGCGTGTCGCTGACGCAGTTTCTCTCCGCCTGGCTCGGTGGGCCGCGCGACTGGTTCGAGGCGCGGCCGGGCACCTGCATCATGTCGATGCACCGCGCGATGGGAATTACCC
>Ga0209482_1000341_pt1 | contig 41759 bp, 45 predicted proteins | sample CoawatmetaG10DNA_FD_187512 | JGI IMG/M metagenome (GOLD analysis project Ga0209482, IMG submission 187512) | Marine microbial communities from the West Antarctic Peninsula - Coastal water metaG104-DNA (SPAdes) (version 2) | ecosystem: Environmental > Aquatic > Marine > Coastal ...
GAAGGTTGTTAACTTGTACGCCAGAGTAATCAGCATTAGTTCCCGTTACTAATTGCATATGTACCGTAACTGTCCGTCCAACTTTTTGATAACGACCTGTTGATCCAGCGGGAGAATACCCATCCCATGTAGGCGTGAAGGTACCAATTTCTACGTCGCTGAGTTTATTAGCGCCACCAGTCCCACCAAGGAAAATACCGCCTGATAGGTAAGCGTCTTTGAAGCGTTTAGTACTATAACCAACATCTAAAAGATTATCTGTGTAAGCACCATTAGATGAGTTTGTAGGAATAATAGCATTCAGTGTTGGTTCCATAGTTATACCAGCATCACCCGAACCAATATATAAACCACCAGAGTTTTTACCAATACTCCCCACAGTGGAGCCGTCTTTGCGAAACTGGAAAATCTCGCCGTCACTACCATCACGGTTAAACACACCGCAATTTGCATTGGTTACTGTATTTTGTATTTGGCCCTTAACGTCTGCACGTACTGCAAATCCATCAGGGTGGGAAAATTCAGCAGGCCTACTTGTGGTAGTACCCACCATCATGGCACCGCTGGCGTCTATGCGCATACGTTCTGTGCCGCCGTTTACATGGAAAGTCATGTTTGGGCTACCAGAGCCATAAGCATAAATAAGGCCCCCATCATAACTGGCTGTGCCACTAGTAGAGTCAGCAAAGTTTATAGAGCCTTGAGAGTTGGCCGATCCGTACAAAGTCAAACCCGGGGAATTACTGCCGCTACCCACAACAAGATGAGGTGCAGTTACTCTTGCGCTAGTAAATACTGTGTTGCCAATCCCAACATTGCCGTTGGCAAGAATTTGCATACGTGTATTGGCAGCGGCGTCTTGGAATTGTGCAATGTACTTTCCACTGTTCGACCCACCTCCACGTACAAGAATACCCTGTCCGTTTGACGTGTCAGTATTGTGAAAGTAAGAAACAACGCTGTTAGCCAAACTTGAAGAAACATGCAGTGGATTAGTCGGCGAAACGCCAATCCCGACACTACTATTTGTAGTAAGCACACCTGTTAAGGCTCCACCAGCTTTAGGCAAAGCCGCATTGGCTGTATTCGTAGTAGTAGTTAGCACACCATCTCTAGTAGCTATGTCCACTCCATCGAAGGTGCTGTTAGTTGTGATAGCCCCAGTCATGGCACCGCCAGCCAAAGGCAGCTTCGCAGCTATTGAGTTAGTCACGGTTGTGCTAAAGTTAGCATCGTCCCCCAGTGCAGCGGCCAATTCGTTCAGGGTGTTTAACGAAGCGGGTGAGCTATCAACCAGGTTACTGACTGCTGTGTCTGCGTATCCTGTGTAATAGGAACCGTGCTGACCATCCAACAGGTCTGCGTCCAGGGCGGAAGCCGCACCATCGACTGTCTTGATTGCTGTCAGTATCTGCGCTGCTGTCTGGTCGCCAGTGGAAGAAGCCTCGATGGCATTTAGCTTTGTATGGTCAGCATCAGTGAAGACATTGCTGTCCGTGGCGGCCTCTACTGCGGCCCTGATTTCCGCAGCGGTTTGATCCGCCGTAGCTGACGTTTCTATTGTATCTGCCTTGCCTGCGAAATCGGCTAAGTCGCGTGCTTTAGTCATATTCTAAGCCTCCAATGCCGTTATACGGGCTTCTAATTCGATTATTGTTTTGACAAGCAGTGGGACGAGTTTTGCCTGATCGATACCTTGCATATCTGGGACACTGCGAGTACCCATGACTGCATTAGCCGCTTCAGTTGTGACGTTACCATCATCATCTGTGACTTCTTCAACAGCCGCTGTAACTTCGTACTCTTCGTCTTTCATTGCGTCTTTAACACCAGTGACACACTCAGGAACAACTGCCTGTGCCTCATGTGCGAGGAAGCCATCGACTGTAGTATCGGCATCAGCAATGAAGTTAAATCGTGCTGGTTTTAGTTGCTTGAGGCGAGTGGTTGCATCCCAATCATAGTCTACGTTTTCTTTAAGGCGGTAGTCTGAGGATGTGTTGTAGGCTACTCCTGAACCTTGTGTTTGAATAGTGCCGACAGTGCCGTTAGCGTTTTGTAAATTATAATGCGTTCTTGTAGAAGTATTATCTGTTTTTGTAGTAACTTCTATAACATCTATACCGTTATTTCTTTGGATAGTAAAAAAGTTAGTTCCTTGACCTACTTGAAATGGAATAAATTGCCCATGAGATACTTTGGTTGTCCCGTCAACCATCAAAGTCCCTACACTATCAAGCCGCATTCTATCTGTAAAGCTAAGACCCGCACCAGCACTAACAGAGGGTGCGTTACTCCAAGAATGCCCTCCGTTTTTCTGTTGATAGTGCGACGCCTCGTTTGTACTCAGTGCTTTCCACCCGCCAGTAGATACATAAGCGTTGTTTGTAATCCAAGTTGATGCGTCACCTCCACCAGAAGTATGTGCAAACATAACACCTTGAGCGCCTACTTGTAGAGCATCATAAGAAGCGCTCCAGTCTGTTGCTGGTACTTGGCCGATACCAACATTTCCGCTTGCGTCAATATTTAAAGCAGGGTTTGTAAAAGTAGTATTTCCTGCTGACGTAGAAGGTGTTATTGAAAACACACTTGCGGCGTGAGTAGCTACGCCAATTTGGTAATTAGTATGTCCAGATGCTAAAATGTATTGTGTTTTAAGACCGCCACCACCTTCACCACCAATCTTTAAAGCAACTCCAGAACCGTTTCCTGAGTTTACATATGAAAGTCCTGAAGCATTTAAAGTACTGTTAAACGCAGCCGCACCAGCATTCTCCATATCAAGGGTGAGGGCATTTACTACAGAACTACCGTCTAAACCTTGAAAACGTATACTTTTGTCTGCTATTGATGCGTAGATAGCTAAGTTACCACCAGTTTCTTTATATATTTGTCCAAACTCAGTACCAGCAGCTTTTAGTTTAATATCTGAGCCACCAGCATCAAGGATAATGTCTCCAGCTACATCTAGTACCATGTCACCAGAACTGTTAGCTATATTGCCTGTGACTGTTACGCCACCAGATGATGTGGCAATCTTGGCTGCGTTATCGTGGTACAAAGTCACCGCACCGTTGTTAGCAAAATCAGCCATAGTTTCACTGGCTGTACTTTTGATGGCAACATCGCCACCTCTCAACCACAAACTACCCGCCCCAGCATCATCCACGTAACTTCTTGTGCCATCGTGGTAAATCTGAAGGTCAGACCCAGCGCCAAAGATGGCTTTGTTGTTATCGCCAAAAGTCACGTTTCCTGTTACTGCACCGCCAGCTAAAGGTAACTTAGTAGCCAAGGCAGTTGTAAGCGTGGAATTGTAGTCGGCATCGTCATTAATAGCAGCGGCAAGCTCATTTAAGTCGTTGAGCGTCGAGGGTGCACCGCCAATTAGCGTAGTGATTTTATCAACGACGTAGGCAGTGGTGGCTATCTTTGTGCTGTCGTCACTTTCAGCTTGTGTAGTCGCAGTGGAAAGGCGTGCGGCTGCTATGGTTCCAGTGAGGTTAGCCGCTGGTAAATCAATCCCAAGACCTTCGATGTCGCTCTTAGTTTGGTCAGCAGTGGCTGAGGCCTCGATTGCATTAAGCTTACTATGGTCAGCATCAGTAAATACGTTGCTATCGCTGGCTGCTTCAACTGCTGATCTAATTGCCGCATTTGTAGGGACATCAGATGCCCGTGACAACGCAACCCACGCACCAGCATGAGCATAGTAGGCCAGGCCAGTAGCGTGAACGTGGGCAAACATACCGTGATAAGTAGAGGCAGATGGCAAGTCGCTGACAGCAGAATAGAGGTTCGAGTAGAGCATCTTGCCTGTGGTGGTTAGGTCTGTTGAACCTAAGTTTGTTGACCCAGTGACAACCAAGTTTGCGACTGTAGTGGTGCCAGCAAAGGTCTGGTTTGCAACCGAGAAAGTACCAAACGCCACTATTTCAATTGTGTCACCTACTGTGGCCCCAGAGGCCAATACTATTGTCGAACCATTTGTGGCAGTGAAGTCTGTTACATAAAGTTTTGCACCGTTTTGCCAGATATCAACAAACCCAGAGTCATATGTTGCTGCAAAGGTAGTTTGGTTAGCAGTTGCAATATAGGTTTTGCGCTCAGATGTGCCGTTGACTGACGATCCAGCCGCGCCCCAGCCACCTGATCCGTAGACCATCATGACGTTAGTCGTAGTGTTGAAATAGAGCATACCAATTACGAGTGATCCACCACCCGTCGCCGTGGTTGGTGCTGATGAATGCGCTCCAAGGTAATTACCAGTTATCAGTAGGGCGGCGTTCTTTGCCGCGAGGGCTGTGGTTGCTGATGCAGCAGCGGCGTTAGCACTAGCTGTGGCTGCTGTGTTCGCACTAGAGGCAGATGCTGCTTCATTGCGGTATCCGAGGGCCTGACTGGCAGCGGTTGATGCTAACTGCTGACGCGACAGAGCTAGGGCGGCATTAGCAATTGCTACGGACTCTGCGTCTTCAGCATCAGCTTGGGCAGCTAGTGCTGCTATTTTTGCTTGATTTGAAGCAGCGGCACTAGTAGCAGCGGCGGACGCAGAGCCAGATGTTGCTGAGGCAGCCGTAGTGGCCAAGCCCTCTTTTGTACTAGCTACAGCAGCGGATGCAGATGCCTCATTAGCTTTTGTGTTTGCCGTGTTTTTGAATACTTCGGTGGCATCGTGTAAAACCTGAGTGGCGTTCTTCAAAGCCGTAACATCGTTCTTTGTGGTGTTAGCAGTAGAAGCAGAGCTTGCAGCATTTGTAGCAGAGGTGGCCGCACTGTTCTTTGCAACAACTGAAGCATCCTTTGACACTTCGCTTGCATTTGCAAACCCAGCCGCCGTGTTACTTTTATCAGTTGCTAATGCTGCTTTTTGTGAAGCAAGGAGTGCAGAAGCGGCTGCATTTGTTGCGCTTGTTCCTGCGGCGTCTACACTGGTTTCTATGGCTGTGGACTGCGTGGCGGTAATACCAGTGCCACTAAAGAAGCTGCTGTTTGACATTCGTTAATCCCTTTTAATCTGTGTACTGTGTGGTTGGACGCATAGCCTGTGTGCCTCCACTCATTTCAGAGGTGTCAGCTTGATCTTGTATTTCTGTTAGGAACTGGCCAGCCCTAGCTTCAAAAGTAGCGGATCTTTCATCAATGAAGTAGTCGGCTGCATAACCAAGAGCCGCGTATATCAAAGCATCAGAACCTACTGTGGTAAGCTGATTGGTACTGGCGTCATTGGCTAATGCTGTGAACTCAGCGTAGTAGTCGAGGGTCACTGTTCCTGTAGTTGGCTGTGGGTGTATTAAGTAGGACGCTTGAACCCTACTAAAGAACCGAGGCTGACCCAGTTCTCCAGTCTTTTGGTTCTCTACCATTTCCTTGACTGGTATCCGTTGAAGCCCAACACCATTTGAATAAATTTCGATAGCGGCGAGGAAATCAGTCGGTAGCTGTAGAGCTCCAGTCCCTGATACGTTTGCAACATTATAGGTCTGTTGCTTCTCCATACTGGGAATTCTTATTGTCCGCGTGATGCGCGTTAGGGCTTGGTCAATAAAGGTGTCAGCCAAGGCATCAGTACAGTCACTGCGATTTAAGAGGGCCTTCATGTGCGCTCGTAGTGTACCTTTATTCATCAGGTAGTCCTCTTCTTAACTGTCGGTTTCTTGGCAGACTTCTTTAGAGATGCTTGAGTAGGTGCACCTTTTGCCCCAGGTGTTCTCATCTTTTCATTTGAACCCGCTGCAATGCGTGCCCTCTTGTTGTGAATGTTAACCCACAATCCAGCTTTACTGCCCATCCGATTAAATCCTTTTGTCAGTCGCCATGAATGCACCTAAGTCCTCAGACTGTAGCTTCTTAACGATCTGGGGGCCTGTGGCCTGCCACATATCGAAGCCTTCGCGCATCCACCTTTCAACTACGACAGTCGGGATAGATGCAACTCTATGGTACTCTCCAATTCGCTGCTTGGTACTTTCGTTCCGTGCGTCTTTGAGATCATCCAAGAATGCTTGGGTAATGTTCTGTGTATGCTTCCTAGTCACGCCACCAGTTTCCCAAATGAAATCAGTGTCTGACTGTTGTAGTTCTGTAGTCATGGTTTTGCTTCCTTTAAAATAAAAAGGCCCACCCAAGAGCACACAACAAGGAGAGCAAAAACCTGTGTGAAACTTGGGTGGACCATAGCTAAAAGCCAGTTAATACCTGAGCCTTTAGTTTGAGCTTATGACAGACCAGAGATCTTGATCGAGTCGCCAAAGTTCATGTGCTTTACTGACATTTCGCCAACAATTTGGTGCTTATCGCTATCACCAGATTTTGCTAACAGTGTGCGAGTAAATGGACGCAAGGATGTCAACTTAAACATACTTGGGTCAATCAGTAGAGCGTGAGTTGTTTTAAGCTGCCTGTTAAGGACAACGCGATATTCGCCATAGGGGGACACATATAGGTCAATAGCATTGACCAATGTCTTACCCTGAGCAATCTCACGGTTTCTTCCCGATGCTGCACTAAAGCCAGCGACGATTTGGGCGTCAGCGGGTTTTATCATCAGAGTGTCAACTTCGCTACCATTGTTATAAGCAGTTTGACCCGCTACTAACAATTTTGCCTCTGTAAGGGCATCCGTAGCATTGCTTCCTGCATCTAAATTTGTGCTGACCTGATTGATAACAGATTGCATCTTACGAGCGGTAGATGCGTTACCAGCAACGGCTGCTTGGTCTAAGCCGACAAGAGCGTGCTCATAGTCGCGCTTAATTTCCTTGAGGGCTTTCGCCATCTGGTCTTTGTATTCGATAGGTTACGTTACTCACCTACCCGTTCTCTTACGAACTGCTTATGCTTTCGACACAAGAATAGACTATATCATGTCAGCGGTTTGCTGACCCATGCGCTTCCACCCACTTGGGTGTACTCCCCGAAGGGATAGTCGTTGCACGTTCCTCACAAAAGTAAGGCTTCGCTCAGGATTACCATGGCTTTTTAGCTTTAGGCTTCCCCTGAATTCACACGGTTTATACTACGCTGCCAGCTTTAGGAAATCACTGTAAGTGGTTGTTAACGCAGTTTCTTTTGCTCTACCATGGGTCTTGATAGCGTCACTTGTTTCTGACACTTGAAAACCCTTAACGAGTATCTGGCAAGTACCAGTACGCTCTGTTGCATCGCCCAAGGTTGCGAAAGCGGCGTCAGCCCCTTCTACGGCGGCATTGACCGCAATTGCTGCCAAGCTGTCTTCAAGCCAAGAGTATGTACGTGCTGTAACCTTTTCGGTTTTGAGCATTGCTTGCATTGGGGTAGAGAACGGAGAGATATTGGATATGATGTCACTCACGTCCTCAGCTTTTCCGACCTGTGAGTATGTAGTATAAATTGCCATTTGGCATTCCTTTCAAGGATTTATGATGTAAACTTAAAGTTTTGGATCAGTCTGCCCAACGCGCCATCAACGCTTCAGCGATGTCATCTGTGCTGCCACCATCACGAGGATTATCTATGAGCTTTTGGTGGGCAGCATTACGCTTACCCGCTCTAATCTGCGACTTACTTGGTGGAGCTTTTCTGGAACTCAAGACCTTCGTTTTACCGCTCTTACTTTTCGTAACTTTAGCCTTAGCTTTCTTGCTTTCGGCTGACTGTTTTGATTGGTCATAGAGGCGTGCTTTGTTGATCAACATGATAACCTCTGGTGAGGTGTACTGATCAACTTGGTCTTGTGGCAGGCCCGACTTTACTGCGTAGGTTCTGATCTCTGAGTAGAGGTCATTTCCCCAGTCTGGCAGGCTATCTTCCAAAACCTTAACGCAATCTGCGGCGGCTTGTTTGGTAGCTTGCTGTTGCTGTGCTTGCATATCGGCCATCATCTGGCCGCTCTCTTCATTTAAGAAGCGAAGGTCATCTTCTGCCTGTCGTGCGTCTTGTCGTAACTGAGCAAAGGTATCGGCGTCCATTTGTTGGGAAGCCACTAGCATATCAATGTCAGCGTAAGGCTTATGCCTTGCTTGTGCACGTTCCATTAGTTTCTGATAACTTGCCTGCGTCTTTGCCAGATTTTCATCTGTGACTTTACGTTGCGAGGCTAGATCCTGAGACTTTTTTGTTAAAGATGCTTCTTGTCCATATAGCCGCTTCAAGTCCTTTACAGATACCTTTTTGGACTCACCGTTGACCACAATATCAACAACATTATCTTCGGAAACGACTTTAGGGTCATCGTCTTCCTCAGTGTCATCATCAGGGTCTTCGTCTTCGTCCTCGTCAGGGTCTTCTAGGCTGTCATCGTCTTCATCGACATCCGCTTCTTCAGTTTCATCCTCTTCGACCTCTGTCTCGTCTTGGTCTTCGGATGTTGCATCTTCGTCCTCGATTTCATTGGATAGGTCTTCACCGTCCGCCCATCGTCCTAAGATTGCGTCCGCTGCTTCATCTCTGTCGAGATTTTGCGGCTCAGAGTTAGTATCTTGCACGTTATTCATGGTGCTACTGTTCCTCTTGGCTTGTGTCGCCATTCTGTTGTTCTACGATGCTGTCACGCACGAGAACTCGTTGTTTCAAAGTGTTCACCACGTCTACGATTGCGCGATAGTGGGTATAGACAAGCTCACGCTCATCCGATTTGTCGGGCTCTGTATTCACGAAAGTTTGGAATGCAGTTTCGACAGTCTCATCAATGACCGAAGTGAAGGCGGGGCTCTGTAGTAGAACCTCCGCCTCATCTCCAGCCAATACAAGTTGCTCTTCTTGTTCTGGCATAGGTTTTCCTTAGTTGTTTAACCGTTAGGGCTTGCGATTGCCCTGACATCATCAGCACTCTTGGCAATCTCAAGTTCTTCAAGATTGACGTACTCTTTGTGCTCATGCTGGGTTTCTTGTAGGTCCATCTTGTCGGACTTAAGTGCAAAGTCTTGCTTGGCTTTCAGTTCAGAAAGCTCATGCTTCATCTGCGCCATTTGGCCATCGAATTGGGCTTTCATCTCAGCGACAGCAGTTTGCCGTTCTTGAAGTTCAAGCTGTTTCTGGGCCATCTGCATCTGCATTTCTTGTGCAGGGTCAGGCTGGGCTGGTGGTATCTGAGCGGGGTCTGTTATGAAGTCCGCAATGTTTTTGATACCTGATTTCTCAAAGATAACTCCTAGCATCTTGTACTTGTTTTCTGGTGAGTACATTTCGCCAAGAGTTGGGTCTGTCGAGAGTAGTGTGTGAAAGGCAAGGTACTTCTGCACCATTGTCTCCTGATCACCGTAGCCTAAGTTAAATTCTACCTGTACGTCTCGCTTGTCAGCCCATTTAGCAGGGTTGACCTTTACGTGACGGCCAGCAAGCTCCACGATCTTCTCTTCACTCTCATTCTCTACGACCAACTGGTACACAATTGAGAATAATGGTTTTAAGAAGTTGTTCGCAAAGTTACGAGCGATGATCTTTTGTCGCTGTTGGCTCATAGTGGCCAACTGCTCTACCATCGCTGCCGAATTTTGATGACTTATTGCGTCTTTATTTAGACCTTGGCTAAGGCGGGAGACACCAGAAGTGTCCTCCTTATCCTCATCTAGCATCTGGATAGTCTGAAAGATGTAGGGGTTCAGAGATGCTTGAGGCATTGGGTTAATAGCGTCTGGGCGTGTCACATTGACAATACCACCGACCCTATTGTCGATCAGTTCTCTTGGGTTCGTTAGGCCACCCTTTACTACTGTGTAGCGTGGGTTGTTTGTGACCATAGCGTGATCAAGGATTGACCGCGTAAGTACAGTACGTGCGTTCTGAATACCAAGTAGCTTTTCACCAAAGTTATTGCCGTGGAAAGCGTGAGGTACTGGGAGTGGCACAAAAGCTACGAAGGGACGGCGTGATACAATCTCTTTCTCAAGAAGTACGTTAGACGCCTTTACGATGCGGTACAGATCGACAGTACCAGTGCCCTCTATATCAAGCTCAATATAAGCTTCCACCACAGTGACCTGGCGCGTCTGACGTTGGTAGCCTTTGCCACCAGTAGCCATGTCATAGCCTATGTCGTCAAAGCGTGCCAATATCTCAGGATCACCGTCAAAGTCAGTGTCTTCGTTGTCAGCTATGTCTGCAACTATGTCCTCATCGTAGCCCATGGCTATTAGCTCACTGATGGTCTTCTTCGTGCGATGTGCACAGAAGCCCACCTTGTCTAAAGACTTGGCTTGTGGTTCGATCAGGAATTCTTCGGGAGCCACGGCCTCAATACATACCTGTGACGTATCACGGGCCACGCGAAGCTCTCCTGTGAACATCCCTAGCTCATCTTGCTCCAACTCTTCGATCTCAACGCCTTCGTCTGCAAGCAGAGCGTCTAGCTCCTCTTCTGAGAGGCCTTCCACAGGCTCTAGGCTGCTTTCGGTGCGTTGCTCCCAGAATACCTTACATATACCAGCGCGTGCGATGAGGCCGTCATGGATGACCGTCTGCATCACTTCAAACAAGTTGTTTTGGCGATGGAGGACATAATCTGTATATTCAGTGCAGACTTCAGCAGTCTGTACGTCGTCCATGTTCTGAGGTGCAAACCGCATTGTTTTGTTGCCAGTAGAGAAGGTTTCTAGCAAAGCGGCCTTCATACTTTCTACTGCATCATAAACGTCTTGAGACACGTACTTGCTGTTACCATCATGCGCTGGGCGTGGGAGTGCGGCTGAATAATATTGCATAACCTTGCGGCGCTCTTTGGAGATTTCAGAGTCGTAGTAACCAATTGACCGCCTTAGATTGGTGTCCACGATTGAGACGATCTGATCGTCATCAAGGCTTGTGTATTCTTCTTTTGATTTCATATCTAAACCATCTCAATGTAATAGGCATCGACTGATGTAATAGGCTCCCAAGCACCCTCATGGATGTGGTTGGCTAACGCCAAGCTCATTACACAGTCATCGAAACATCCAGCTTCAGCTTCCATCCCGCCACTCTGTGTGACGATGTAGGTAAGCATCTCGCGGATCGTGACCTTATCGTTAAGTTCGATTGTACCCTCTCGAACAGAGGCCCTGAGCTCATCAATTATCAGGGGTTTGGACTTGGAAGTGGTAGTGAAGCCCAGCTTTAGGGTTTCTTTCTCAGTCAACTTGTCGATCTGCACCTCTGTATAGAAGTGAGGATACGCCATGTCTTTACCAAGTCGGGTACACGTTAATATCCCGTGGGAGTTGTTTTCTACTATGATGAAGGCAAAGTTAAATAACTCACCAAGCTTGTAGAGAACTGTTGCAAAGTAATCGGGATGCACTTGGGCACGATAAGTCGCGACCTGTCGTTTTTTACTGTCTAGTACCTGAGCTACGCTGTAGTCACCGCCTCGCACGCCCATAGCAACGTCAGCACCAATTGTGTACTGTTCGCCTTCATCTAGGGTGCGAAAGAGTGTCAACTCACCGCGCATATTCTCAAGCCATTCTTCACCTTCAAGAGCTAAACGCTTCTTAGGGTCTAATGCTGTTGAAATGCTTTCTTGTAGACCCTCTGGGTTAAACACAGGCCTACCAGTTGTTAGGAAGGCCTCAGATGGGGCAGCGGGGTATTCCTGTTTGAATAAATCTATGCCGTTCTGTGCAATCTTGCGCCTACGGAACATTAGCTGCTCGTGGTCCAAGTCGTACTTCTCGGAAATTTGCTCTTCCTCTGGAGTTATCTCAAAGTTCTCTGGGACAGTCTCACGGTATTCTGCATCTAAAAACCACGGGATGAACACAGGTAGATAACCATTAGTGCCCTCAACAGCACCTTTCCAGAGGTCATAAAAGATGCCGCTGACGCCGTTTGCCGTGCTCTCTACGAATATAGCAGTCCCAGCTTTATTTGGGACCGCTTGCGTCATACCGTTCCAGTTCTCAAGCGCCGTACTCTTCTGCCAAAACGCAAGCTCAGATGCATGAACGTGAGTTAGTGTCTCACCGCGTCCAAGGCTCTCACCTCCAGCCGTAGCAACGACATAGCTACTGTCTAGCACATCAAATGTAAGCTCTCGACGAGATGAATACTTTGTGTGAGGTTTTAGTAGCTCTGGGCAGTTGTCATGGTAGCGTTTGGTCATATCAAACAAAGCGCGTGTACTGTCAGAATGGTGGGTAACAACTAGAGCCTTACAGGCCTTTCGCTGGGACACATTAAAGTACAGGTAGCCACCAACATGAGTAGATAGTCCTTGCTGTCTGGCTTTAAGGATTATGATGCGTACTTTGCCTTCACTCGCCGTCTGTTCGTCTACAGCCTTTTGTAGAATGCGCTGGGCAGGGTTTAGGTCTAGTGGGCGGATGTCGCCATCTTTAGTTCTGATCTTGAGGGCTGATTTACTGTAGAAGCCGAATTCATTGTATAGCTTGCGTCTTACTTCTCTATGTCGGTTCGTCATTTTCGTCATTTTGCTCTTCTTCGGGGTCAGCTACTAAGAGCGACTCCAAGAATGCTTCGGCTTTACCGATGGTCACTTCGCTCTTTGCAGCGGGTTTTGTCTTAGTAAAGTCTAAGACCATCCGTGCGGCTGTCAGGCGGTCCCTGTTCTGTCCAGGTTCTCGCATTATCTCAACGGCTGCTTTGAGTGCTTCAATTGCATACACGTCATCAACTTGGTTCTCTTCGGCCATAATCTTTACGATCCTCTCAGCGTCTTGCTTTGCCTGTTTCCTTATCGGAGTGATCATCTCCATCGTGTAACCATCAGGGGTTCCTTGTGGACGCCCTCCGTTTACTCTCTTTTTTGTTGACCACTGCTTTCTTAAGGCTCGGCCCTCCTCGGTCTGCATCAGCTTCGAGAAGTAGTTTTCCTTGCCCTTGCGTGCCTTGAGAGGGCTTTTTAGTTCCTTCTTTGGCGCTGTCTTTCTTGGCTGGTTCGGCTTTCCCATGTTTAGCTCCTAGTTTTAATTCGGTGATTGCTAGTGTGTCTGGGCAGGCCTGACAGAACAAAGACGGTGGAAGGGCTTTAAGCATCTCTGCAAGTATCTTGTCTTGCTCACTCTTTGTCAGAGAGGATGACTTTAAGAACTCTATGGCTTGTAAGATAGGCACAAAGTCGAAGGGTGTTTTGTTCACGTTTGCTTCCTTAGAATTGACTGAGGCCCCACTAGGGGGCCTCATGTTTGACTTAGGTTGGCTCACTTCTTAGGTGGGCGGCCTTTTTTAGTACCGTAACCAGTTTTCATAAGTTATCCTTTTAAGCTGTGAGAATGCCTTGTGACATCTCTTCCTCTTCTTCACCTTCGGTCTTTAAGGACAGACCTGTGATAGCAGCAAAGACAGCAAGAACCGTTGCCAGTGGATGTGAGTAGAACTGTATCTTTTTGTTGCCACCTTTAGCGAACTCAGTCCTGATCAACTCTGTAGTCTTTGGCATAAGTTGTTTTGCTAACTTTGGGTTCATTAGATAAAGCCACATTGGATCAACAGAAAGCTCTGCTGTCAGGTTAGTGTAATCTTTGACCCTTTTAATTTGGGCTTTCAACCTATCTACCGTACTCTGGAAATACACATCAGGATTACTGTTTGCGGTTGCTAGGTTTGCAAGGAACTTCCGTAGCTCTCGTGGTTCTACAATGTCATTTGGGTTAGATGCTAAGTAAGCCTTACCACCTTCTTGGAATGCGTGTATTTCCTTAATGACAGGGTGATCCGCACCAAATTGCTTTATTAAGGGCGCAAGGGCTGTTGAATTAAAGCTGTGCGCTCCTAGCTCCTCATTCTTACCACCCCTAAGCTTGTTTTTAACAGATTTAAGGCCAAATGGCCCCTCACCGTCAAGGTTGCCTTGTGTCAATGAGTGGCCCATCTCATGCAAGGTACTCATTAGTGACTCTAAGCTACTCATTTTTTCACCTTGATAGGTACCGCCAGCTTTTATAGCAAATATTGAACTGCCAAAGCCCTTTTTATCAGGCCGCCATAAGTGGACTGCCTGCGTACCTGGTTTTGAGTTGGTGCGCTTTTGCAAAGCCGTACCACTTGCCATCATATTAAAGGCAATGCCTAAAACTTTAGCCACACGCTCGGCGGCTTCAATGTCTTGGATGCCATTCTCGTACTTAGTACCCTTTTTGCCAATCTCAATGATTGCTTTAGCTTCGGGTATTTGTTTTTTAGCAACGGGAACAGGGGGTACTTTATCAACTATCTTTACAACTGATGGCGGCGTTACAGAAGCTTTTGTGGGGGCGTTGAGTACAGGTGCGGGTGGTTGAAGTGGTCCAAATTGGGGTTGTGGTCCTGTGGGTCCTCCAACATCTCCTTGTTTATTTGGTCCATCAGCTTGCGTAGGTGTTTGGGCAGGGGCTGTGGGTTCTGGGTCTTTTGGTCCATTCTTAGCCTTCTTTCCTTTAGCCTTTGCTGACTTTTGCTGTTCAGTTACCCTCTGTATATAGGGTCTAAGGTAACGGTTTGCAAGACCAACAGCCGCAAACGAACTTAAGCCTTCCAAAGCAGTGTCGAGGATGCCTTGCATCTTTACCATGGGGTTAGAACCTAAGTTATAACCTAAGTCAGTTAATGCCTTGGTTAAGACAGCACGATCACTTGGCAAAATGGACTTATCAGCGTTCATTGCAGCTTGTAATTCTTTACGAAACTCAATGTTGCCCTGCTTACCGCTTTCTTGGTTTGGAGTTAGCTGTGTAGGCTGGGCAGTACCACTTTTCTTCTGTGGACCTGATGTAACCCTCTGGTTGATACGTGTCATTACTTTTTGGATGGCTACATTTAGTTCACCATCCTGACCCTTGCGGCCTGTCCTTAGTATAGTCTTATAGTCCTCTAAAGATCGGACAGTATCTGTGTCGCCTGACTTAATGGCCTCATCTAACAGTTCATCAACTGTGCTATCTATCTCTTGGTCAATAGCTTTGTACTTTGTTTTACTTTTACCACCCGACTCGACATATGTTTCCCTGTATGCTGCGTGCATAAAACCACGAGGGCTGTCAGGATGAGGGCGCTCATTGTTTGTGTACTGCTTCGCATACAAAGCGGCCTTCTTTTCGTCTGTGGCGTCCTTCTTAGCTTTGACCTTCTCTTTTTCCTTGAGCTTACGGGCCGTTTCCATGTCCTTACGAGCCTGAGCCATTCCTCGGACATCAACACCGCCTATAGCGCCTAGGCCAGCTTTGTTCTTATTCTTCTTTACGAAACGCGCAACTTTAGAACGGCGTCCAGTTACAGCATCAATAGCGCGGCCACCAGCTAATATAGGAAGCTGTGCAGCCAGTGAGGAGCCACCAGTTAATACAGCGGCACCAGCGCCTAAGTTGCCAGCGATCATACCAGCAGGGTTGTAAGACCTACCAAAAGTAGGGAGCGGGTTAAATTGGTCAGTAAACTGAGAGACACCGCCTTTTAAGCCACCAGCGTAAAGCTCTGTGACAACATTAGACTTACGGAATGCTTGAACAAGGGCTTGCCCTGACTGCGTGTTACCAAAGTTCTCTTTTACGAACGCAATGTTCTCTTTAGTAACAACTTCAGATACTTTGTTGTTTGCCTGACGCACGGCTGAGTTAAATTGAGAAACAATTGCCTCATCAGCGCCTTTTAAGACGTTAGCGCGTAGGTCTTTTACTGCTGTGGAGATGTCTGAATTGATTTTACCACGAGCCGCGTTTAAAGCATCGTTTGCACCCTTTGATCCAGTAGTGGCCGTAACATTCTTTAGGTTATAACCTTCTGTGCCAGCAATCTCAGTCAACATACGTGACACATCACCAGCAGCTTGATCCACTTCTGGGTCTAGGTCTTCACTTTTGCGAAGTACAAGATCACCAGTCTTATTTACAGTTGTAATTGCTGTGGATACGGCTTTGGAAAGAGCACCGCCAGTAATTGCAGCATCACCAATACGATTGACTACCTCTTCGGGTACATACTCGCCGCCTTGGACAGTAGTGTTACCAATTACTAGGCCCTCTTGCACGCCTTCCTGTACAGTCTCACGTATAACTCTTAAAGAAGCACCGCCGCCCTTAATTGGGGTAAGCTCGACAAGACCAGAAGCAATAGCAGCCCCTAAATCAGACGCAGTTGCAGTTGGGTCTAGGCCTTTCGTCTCTTTTTCATCGCGCATCTGCCCTAAAGCATTAACAGTACCATAAGCAGTACCACCTACGGCCAATGCTGTACCTACGATAGGTGCAGAACCTAAAGCCAGCCCAGCGCCTACAGAAGCGGCTACACCGCCAGCGACTTGGGGTGCAGCTTCAGCAGCGCCATAGAGAAGGGAGTTACCAGCGTTGGCATACTCGCCTTTCTTTAGGTTACTAATGATACCATCAGCACCCTCTGGGCGCTCATAGTTGGAAGCGGCAATCTGCGCTTCGTTGCGCTCGGCCATATCGCGACCAGAAGTTTGCAAATAGTCACCAACTCTTTCAGCACCTAATCTAGAGGCTATTTCGCCACCAGATTGGATGCCTTTGCCTATCATAGCACCAGATTGGTCAATACCTTGTCCGACTGCACCCATAAGAGACGTATCAGCCTCTGATACAGGTGTTTCTGGAGCTTCATCAGGTTGCGTTTGGGATAACTGAGCTTTTAAAGCAGCCAACGCACCTTGCTCGTTTGCACCAGTAACATCGTAGACCTTGCCGTCTGGGGCTGTGATTTCAAATGTTGGCATGCTTAAACCCTATTCTTTCATTTTGATTGTGTAGCCACCGTTGGATGCGGCTGGTGCGCCTGCGCCACCATTCACTATGTCGTTGTAGACTTCCTTGACCTGAGCCAAGTTAGTAAGGAACTGTTCTTTAGATTGTGCTTGATTTAAGTTTGCTAAAGATGACTTTAGTAAGTCTAATTCTATGTTAGAAACTTGTCCTAAAGCACCGCCAGTTGGTGATGCATCACGCATAGCTTGCAGCCTGTCAAAGCCAACAGCGGCTTCAATGGTTTTAATGTTTGCCATAACGTCATTAGCTGCTGAAGATGGTATGTTCTTCATAAGATTACCGAAGATACCAGTAGTATTATCCCACGGTGCCCACGATTGCTCACTTGCAACAAGGTTTTCAGTACGCTCAATAGCACTTAAAGCAGCTTTACCATACATAAGTGACTGAGCACTGGGCATTCCCTTTGCACCCTTTGCAGCCGCCGCTGCATTTTTAGCATTAATTGCGGACTGCCTTGCATTAGCAATACGTGTAGCTTCATCAGCTTTGGCTTTTGCAATAAGTGTGGCTCGGTTAGCGTCCTGAGTTTCACCATAGCTTTGACCCATAGCACCAAGAGAGGCTGACATACCTTGATCAGAAGCGCCTAGTCCTTTTAGACCAGCACGCATCATCTGTTCACCAATGCCAATCTTACCATAAGCCATAGAAGATCCACGAGCGTTACCTGTCGGACGCTGAGGCCCTGAGCCTAGTGATGTGGCTGTAGAGGACAAAGCGCCACCACTAACAGCGGTGGGCGTTGTAGCTAATACACCATTAGCTTTTGCGGCTGGGGCTGCGGGGTCTTCAAGTACAGGACCAACTGGTGGAGCATACGGATCAGCAGCACCTGGAAGAGCAGATGGGTTAGGTGTCAAACCGTTACGGATTTCGGGGCTTTCTAGTACAGGCGGTGGCATAGGCACTTCGTCATAGCCACCAGACATCTCAGCGTCAGCCATCATGGAGCCATCAGGCATCTGGTGGAAGCCTTCTGGCGGCTCATTTAAGACTGGAGCGGGTGCGCTACTTGACTGGGCCTCTAAGGCCGCAAAGTCTTGCTCTGGACCTGAAGTCATCACTCTACCATTGACTGGGTTTGTTAAGGAAAGCTGTGCGTTTGATGCAGCTTCAACACTGTTGGCTTGGGTGTTCAGCGCCCCACCTAAAGCTGTGTTTGCAGCGTCATAACGGGATTGTATGCTAGTTTGGAGCTCAGGAGTTAGTCCACCAGCCTCTAAAAGTGCACCTGTTGTTTCAAGTTCAGCGTTAGCAGCCCGTACTTCTGGGTTGTTTGAAGCGGCTATTTCCTGCTGGCTGCGTAGTTCGTCCAAGTAGGCGCTTGCTGCATCATCATATTGTGCAGAGTTTGGACTATCCGCTGTTGGGCCGCCCAATTCAGCCAGTTTTATTCTCATCATCTCTAGGCGGTCAATATCATCTTGGGTGTCTACGGCGGGTGCTAATCGGGCAATCTGGCGCTCTAAGTTTCCGCGCTCCGAAAGGCTGTCGTTTAATATACCTTGCTCCGCTCGGACGTTCATCATTGCGCCATCAATATTAGTAACAGATGGTGCCTCTAATACAGCAGGCCTCTCTAAGGCTGTAGGGCTGGCCTCTAGTGAGTTGAGAACTGGCGCGTTGTTAGGGTCCATATTGTTTTGGCGCATGGATTTTAAGTATTGCTCTGGGGTCATGTTGGCCTTAGCGGCCTGAGACACGATAGCTGGGTCATTAAGTAGTGAGACTGGGAATTCAGCCATTATGAAAACCCTCCTGGCCGCATTCTAGGACGCTGTGATAGCATTGGTGCCGAAACAGAAGGCTGAGGCTGGTTAAATTGGTCACCGTACTCTTTCATAAATCCGAAGCCTGTCATTGCACCACTAAGTGCACCAGCTACAGGTGAAGCAGTCGTTGCATTAACACTTGGGCTGTTCGGGGACTTGCCTAGAACACCAGACTGGAAGCCTTTACGTTGGTTTAACTCAAAGTCTCTTTCGTCTTCAAAGCGTTTCTTTTTGTCGTCCATGCCTGCTTGGCTGAACCCTTGCAGTGAGTTACCAGCGTTCATGCCAAAGTTAGCACCCTCACCTAGTGTATTCATGCCTGTGTTATACGCATTGTTAATACCAGTGTTGGCACCCATAGCTGCGTTGAGAGCCGTTCCTTGGTCTGAGAACTGCTGTGCTTGCTGATTAAGACTACGGTCCATCAGGCGGTCCTGTACATCCATAGCCACATCTGCACGGCGGTCATCAAAGCCACGCTGGGCAACTGCTTCAGCAACGCCTGCACGGCTGGAATTCATATTGCCAGTTGCTGAGGCATTCATATCAATACCTGTCAGAACATTCTCTTGGAGATTACGGCGATCATCACGCATGGCAGCGTCAACAAGTCCAGCGGAGTTCTCTGTGGCGTAGCTGCTTGCCTTAGCTAATCGGTCAGCTTTAGCGGCTTCTGACATTCCTTGGAACTGGTCATACATTCCGCGACTGTTCCCACCAAAGCCTGAGTTGTCACTCATCATAGTGTTGCCAGCGCCCATCATATTGGTACCATAGGTGCCCATGGTATTAGCTGTGCCAGTCTGGAAGTCATTGGGTCCAGCGTAGGTGTCGCCAGTGTAAGCACCTTTGTCTATGACACCCTCTAGGGCCATGTTAGAGCCAGCTAGGTTAGCGTCCACGTAAGGCTTGTACTGATTGAAACCCTGCTGACTTGCTGCTGTTGCTTTGTCTTGGGCTTTTCTGCTTTGGTTGGCGCTATACCCGCCTATTGCTGCGGAGCCTATCGTTGCTGCTGCTATCCATACCATGACGGAATCCTATCTGTTGTTTAATCTGTTTGCTTGTGGTGGTGGAGACCACTGAGGAAGTGGTGGAGCCCTGTAAGGTTTGGTTCCTCTAAGCCCATAGCTTCGTAGCTGGGGCTGATGACCTCTTCCTCGACTGCCGCAAGGTTTGCTTCTTCGGTCTCTTTGGTGAGGTGTACACACACAAGTGTACTGTCCTCTTCGATGTAGAAAGCCCGCTTTACTCCAGCAGGGGAAACAAAAGAAAGTGGGCCCTTGAGGCGCTTAGTTCCACCATCCTCAGACACGACAAGCATCGTTCCACTCATTAGAAACGTGAGGTGGGGTTTCTTATGTAGCTTTCCTACAACCACCATTCCAGCAGGCATGAACAACTCGCGTGAGTATGTTGAGCACCCGTAGTCATCGTCAGTTGGTGTAAATAGGTGCTTGAGGGCTGTCTGGTCTTCATTGTTGGTGACTGCGCCTGTGGCAAAGCCATGAAGAAGTAGCCCTTCAAGTTCCATTATGGAGGTGCGTATCTGTAGATCATTATTCATACGGCCACCCAAGCGGAGCCATTGTAAACGACAAGACCTGTGAAGCCGTTTCCCAAAGGGTTCCACGGTGAGATGGCATAGCGGACCATACCCCTACGGCGGCCATCTGGCTCTTTCTCTGCAACTTGGACACTCGCCTCAGTTAGGGAGCGTATAGAAGTCTCTAGCTCACGGAGTTCATCCTGTAGATAAGTAGCTATCATATCTGGGTTGATACGAGGGGACTGTCGTCTCACATAACGAGACACCAATAAGTTAATTTTATCTGATAGTGCCATCTAAAGATTACCTCCTACCAGTAACCACCACATCTACGTCCATGCCTGATAGAGCAAAGTCTTTGGTGGTATCGCTAGTCAATTTGTATGAAAGGTAACGCCCCGCCATGCGGGTATCGACCTTATAGTCCACAAGTGAATTAAACGAGACATTGAGCCCATAGTTGGGAGTAGCGTTGGGTGTATTTGCCGCCCCAAAAGTAAAGTTAAAAGTGCCATTAGAATTCGTCGTGGATACCTGTGGGTAAACTCTATTGATTACTTTATAGCCTGCTAAAGAAAGCCCAAGCTCATCTAGGTCTAGTCCAACACGCTCTAGTAAGAACGGCTTAGACACAGCCGTATCTACAGCCTGCGAAAGGGAGCCAGTGTCCACTAGGTCTACGCCATACAGCTTATGGGCAGCTACACCGCCGCCAGCTTTAGATAGGAACAGAGGGTGCTGGCCAAATGGGCTCTCTTGGTCATGGTAAGAGCCGCCTACGTTAGCATAGGTCTGTGTGGCCGCTGCATAGGTAACTACAGAATTAACATTAGCAGAGGAGCCACTAACTACATTGGGTAGGTCTTGGAAGCTCCAAGTGTCCTCTTTGTAGTTATAGACAGCAGCGCGGTTACAGGCATCACCATCAGTGAACACAGCCATATCGTCGCCAGAGTGATAGCAAAAGTAAACTTCTTCTAGCGTAGTGTTGTGGAGAACAAAGCACGCTTCGGGCTTAGAGTTATCTAGTCCACTGAAGATGTAGTCACGTACACGCCCGTCACATATAGATTGGCGAGAGTTGCCATCAGTAATGTAGATGTCATCCCTATCAAAAACATAGTGCTTGCCATCGACTTCAGTAATGCAGTTCTGACTGATCACACCAGCATCATCAAACACCTTACGGAAGTTAAATATAAAAGTACCACCAACGAATTCCATCAGCCAAACTTGGTCTTGAGAGTACACCAAGAAATTAGGTCCAAGAGTTGCACCATCTACAATAGGGGTCTTCATCTGTACTAAGTCGTTAAAACCCGCTGAATTAGTAAGGTCTGTCTCATCCCAAGTCGAGGGTACAGTGTTAGCTAGAACAGGGTCACTAAAGCGAACTCTGTTTGGGAAGGCCACGTTGTTAGCCTCTACAGTTCCAAGTGCCAACAAGAAGTCACCAAAGGACCGTAGGGATGTAGCTTTGTATCCGCTGGGCCAGTTAGCCAACGCTGTGAAGTTAGTTGCGCTGGGCGTCCTAGCTACTGGAGTTGTGTCAGGTCTATTGCAATACTCAACGTCAGCAAGGGTAGTAGCTGTGACCTTAGCATTGCTTGCAGACAACGATGAGTTAAATCTGAGCGTCGAGGTTCCGTTAGCAAACTCATAGATGTCAAAAGTATTATCTACTAGTAACACCGAGTCAAAACCTGTGAGAGCCGTGATGCCATATGCAAGCTTTGGTGAGTATGCCAGAGTACCTGACACATCCCGAAACACAGGTCCCCTTGTTACTTTGCCCTCAGTAAACCTTACGTTCTTGGCTCTTGTGAAAGCATTGATCGGGAGGTTAAAAGGGTCAACATCAGTTATTACACCAAGAGAACCCAAGCCTCGTATAGGTAGGTTTGCCATGCGCTGTGTTCCTTATTTACCTTAGTTCCGCCCAGACATTGAGAGTACCACCAGTGGCGCGGTAGTAGTGATTGGCTGGTACAATAGCTTGTGATGCCCCAGTATCATTAATACCACCGTGGCCACCTAGGGTTCCTATAGAGATCCAAGTAGAGTTATTGGCGGATACTTGAAGATAACGCTCACCAGATATCGTTGCAGCAACAGACACCATTATGGGTCTACCAGTTGTGTTTTGGTACGACACGCCTATAGATCGGGCTGGGTTCGACCAACTCTGGCCAACACCAATTGGCGGGGGGTCATTGTCAATTATAGCAGCCTTTAGTTTAGCGGGTGATATGGTTGCCTCAGTCGTGGCTGTGCCTGTGTTCCAGCTAGACTGAGCTAGGGTGGTTGCTGCCCCAGGAGTTCCAGATAGATCCCCATAAGCACCACTGGACGCTACTGTCGCTAGGCCCAGAGTTGTACGGGCTGCGCCTGCGTTGGCATCATCTAAAAGAGTGCCAGCAAAGGAACTAACACCATCGAGGGCGTTGAGCTCGGCGGTTGAGGCAGTCAGGCCTGCAACTAGGTTCAATTCGGTTACCGTGGCCACGCAGCCATCTAGCTTATTGAGCTCGGCTACAGAGCTAGTGATGCCAGAAGTTAAAGCAACGCTAGCGTTGAGTTGCGCTGGGGTGGCAGTGATAGCACCATCTACATTAGGGAAGGTGGCCTTTAAGACTGTCTTTATTAAACGTAGGTGGTCATCAGCCTGCGCGAGGCCGTCAGTGGACGCTGGGTTAGCTATAACCAAGTCGTCAATAAAAGTGCCAGTTTCTAAGCCCATCTGGGGGTTTCCTTTTTGTTTTCTTACAGGGGGCTCTTCGTTACAAAGGCCGACAACAACAACAACAACAAGACCTTTAGTCCTGCTTTTTGAAATTGACTTGCTGCTTTAGGGTGTGGGGGGTCCGAAATCGCCTAGGGAACCTAAACAACTTGATTGATCTTGTTGTGCGGATGCTAACCTACTGTAATCTATAGCTTACATCTGTGCGGGATGTACCATCCCCATGGGAAGACAAGAGCGAACACGAATGACATTAGACATTAGCTTGGGAAATTTATCAGGAGCTCAATTTGTATCTTTTCTACACGGATTGGGAACTAATAACCTGAGCGCACCCAGGCAGATCCAACACACCTGGGCGAAGCTCTATGCAATCCGTAGATTATCACACGTCATCAAGCCACTCAGCCCAGACCTTTGGATGACACTTAGGACACTTACGGTGAGCCATAGATCTGATTGATCCTCTGTCACCAATGCCAATATCACGAAGCTCTCGCGCTGTATGCATCCTCAGAGTATCACACGCCCTGTTGGCCAGCCTATGATATTCGTAGGCACCTAAGTGTAACACAACTATCTTTAGTCTCTTAATCACTAGTCTAAGCATCTTTAGTTCTACTCTATCTGTTATTACGTTGTAGTAGCAGGGTAGTGGGCTTGGGAGCTCAAAGGCTTTTAACCTAAGCATCTACCAAGCCAGCCCCTCCCCCTTTATCAGTGGGCTATTGCCTCTGCTAATTGTGTGGGATTGGGCGTCTCTTTATTACTCTTAGTGCAAGCGCGGCGGGGGTTGCACCCTGTTCTTCTCTATAGGGTACCTGATCAAAATTAGTGCTTGTCGGGGACTATCAGCCGTGTTATCCCTGAGCCACTGAAGGCACGGCCTTAGTACCCAATTAGTGGGCGACAGGCCGCAAGGTGTGGCAGGGGACTGTAACTCCCCATAGAACACCAAGCGGCTAGAGCACACGGACTACACTGGGATTGCTAGAGGATCGTACCTTCTTCACACTTGAAGGAGCTACAGAATGAACAATGTAAACACATATACAGCCAGTGAGATTACTGAAGAAGCCTTGCGCTTAAAGAACTGTATCAACGGAAACCCCCGCTACTATATATCTGCTGTAATGTTCCACCGTGATGGTGACTTCTACCGCCCTAAGTTTTGCAACAAGTACACTGGCAAGCGTTACGGTGCTGGCTGGGTGTTCACTTCCTATAGCTTAGAGAATGACATTCGTAGATCAATCGAGGTGGCAGCATCTGAAAAGCCAACCGCTAAAGTACGCGCTGAGATCAGCAAACTTGTAAGCGAGGTGTTAGCATGAGCCTCAGCATCACACATGGCGAATTCACAGCCAACATCACAGACAACGGCGGCTATTTGAAAGCTGGGACTAGTTACTTTGTCTCTATCTGCATCGACAGCGGCGACAACTGGATGGGCCAACAGGTCATCAAGTCGCGCAGCTACATGAGCTTAAAGAGTGCCGAAACTGGCGCACGTAAGATGATGGTGGCATTATCATGAAGGTCCTTATCGGTTGTGAGACATCAGGCACTGTGCGTAATGCCTTTGCAGCACTTGGACACGATGCGTGGTCATGTGACGTTCTACCCGCAGACACTCCTAGCAATCACCATATCCAAGGTGACATAAGGGACGTTATGCAGGATGACTGGGACCTGATGTGTGTCATGCATCCACCCTGCACCCGCTTGACCAACAGTGGCGTCAGGTGGCTGCACAAGGCCCCACCGAATAAAACCCTTGATCAGATGTGGGCAGAGTTGGACGCTGGTTGCGCCCTGTTCTCTGACGTTTGGAATGTTGAGCACATCCCTTTTGTGGCTGTGGAGAACCCAGTCATGCACCGACATGCCAAAGAAAGGATCAGGAATTACGAGCCTTTTGCACAGTCTGTACAGCCGTGGCACTTTGCTGATGCCGAAGACGATGCGGACAACGTAAAGAAGCGCACTTGCTTGTGGCTTCGTGGTCTGCCGAAGCTAGAGCGCACTGGATCTCTTGATGGGTCAACGGCTCGTGACGAATGCCACAAGGCACCACCCAGCGCCGACCGCTGGAAGATACGCAGCAAGTTTTATGCTGGTGTTGCTAACGCTATGGCCAAGCAGTGGACAGCGGCGATTGAGTACGAGATGGCGCAAGTCTCTAGCAGCTTCTCAGATGTTGGCACAAGCTTTGAGGTGGCAGCATGAGAGACACCATCGAAATTATTGGTGAACTGGTGGCGTGCGTTGGCATCTTCACTGTGCCGCTGCTCCTACTCTTTCTATGAGCGCCTCACAGTTAGCGGAGCAGCTTTCGTACTGCTTCCGACGTATGTCATGGGCCGCAACTCCAGAGGCCGACGATTACTGGTGGCGCGAAGTGCAGGCGCTGGGTAGGCTAACGATAACAACTGAAAACAAAGGAATGAACACATGAACAAGCTATATGAAATATTCGGCGGAGATCACGGGAACTACAAGATATGTGAAGCAGGCAATGCGACACCCGTGGCGTTCGTAAGGCGCAACCAAGATGGCGGCGGCTACACAGTTAGTAGGGCAGATGAAAGCAAGTCTGTTTCAATGCGGCATATGCCCACCGCTGAGAATGGGCGTGAGCAGGCTTCGAGTATCATGGCGCTACTGGATGGCGTACCTAAATTCAGCGCAGACATTGGCTGCTACGTTGAGATCAATGGCTTCACTATATATCTGGAGGTCAGTGAGGCCACCGCAGGCGTCCCATCTGTAAGTTATTGGACAAAGGATTACCCGCAGGACTTTGTAACACACCTGACAGAGGAGCAAGCACAATGAGCAAGCCATACACTTTAGAATTCACCATGGATGACTTTGAGATACTAACAAACGGAAGTATGCGCAGCTTTTTCAACCACCCAGATCAGTCAGGACGATTTGAGACAATTTCCGATGGACCGACGCCAACGGTTGACGCTGGGTATGTGATGCACTGGACGGGCGAGAGTGCCCTCACTGCGTTAGTAGCCGAGAAGCTGCTAAGGGCGGCAGGGTACGAAGTGCACCGCCTGTGGGACATGGTAGAGAACCCAAACCCCCAGTGGTGCTTACTGACCAACTACATGGGTCCACATAGCTCTGAGGTAGCACAATGACACTTAATTTCAAAACATTCGTAGAGGCAGAAAAGCGCAGATTGTGGGACGCAGACGACCACCGCAAACGCTCAGTTGCCAAGGCTGCAAAGTTTAACTCATTTAAGGGCATCGGGCAGATGGACATCAGTGATATTGGTGTTCGTGATGTGCACCAATTCTTTGACCATCTGAATGCAACGGGGCGATCAGATACCACGATCATTCGGTATGGAGCAATGCTGACTAAGGTCTTTCGGGCCGCCAAGAGGCTTAAAGACATACCAGAGGTACCAGAGTTCACAACGCCTAGAGCCGCCGCAGAGGTCCGCCCTTTGTACTTCACAAAGAAGCAAGTGCTGGATATGTGCGACTACTTTGACGACAGCCACCCAGAGTGGTGGATGCGTCATTGGATCATCATTGGCTGCAAGACTGGAATGCGCCATGGAGAGATATTGACTATTACTCCCGAAACTATAATCTCAGGAATCAGTGTTAGCGGAAACACTTACCACGAAGTGTATTTGGCGAAGACCAAAGCACTCACAGATCGACGTGTAGCTATAAGCACGACAGCGCGTGCCGCACTGGCCGCGCTGGGCGACTGCCCAAGGAAGGCACAATACGACGCGCACAGGTTCTACAGAGCTTGGGAAGAGATGCGCGTAGACCTTCTGGATGGCGACGATCGATATGTATTCCACACGACACGACACACTTTTGCGACTGATATGGCCAATGATCTTAAAGCACCAATTTCCACAATTGGTAACGCAATGGGCCACAGAAGTCTTAAGACCACTGCACGCTATATTAAGACCAAAAGTGAACACCAACACGCCCTAGTCGAGCAACTCTAAGCTGGCACTGATCGGGTACCCTATTGAAGAACACTAGAGCAAAAACAAACGGGAGAAGAACACATGGACAACGAAAACAAAGTACGCAGTCCCCATACTTCCAACGAAGCTACGGAGAACACCAAAAAGGTGCCGAAGTGGATCTGGCCCTACGTTGATGATCCAGCTATGCAAGCTGAGAAACAGTCGCAGCGTGCTGCCACAGACTGGCCCAACCCAAAGCACGGACCTCCAGACACCACATTTCTACAAGCACAGCCATGGCCCAACCAAGCAATGGGGCCTCCCAAGAATAACAAAGAACAAGAACGACGAATGAAAACAGACGGACGACAGAAGTTCGCAAAAAGCATCGAGGCAAAGGTCACTCCTAAAGGTACAAAAGTCCCAAAGAGTGTACAAGACAGGCCAGCCCATTTTAATAAGTTAATCAACGTAAGCGCAGACGTGACTGAGGGGCTGAAAGTCCAGCTTAAGAACGCTCAGACTGCCTCTGGAACTAGGCCTATGTGGGTTGATCCTTTGAACTCTGTAAGCCCAGAGACCCTTAGCTACATTGGTCTAATCTGTTGCTTCAATTGTGTGTTAAAAAACTGGAGCCTCTCCAATTTGACACAAAAGATAGGCGAGATGATTGAGCAAGAGCTACTTTTAGTTGAGCTTCTTGAAGATGACGCAAAGACAAACAAAAGGATCATAAAGCAAGTTGAAGAGGCACACAGTAGCCGCGACGTGAGAATAAAGAGCCTTCGCAACATAGTCATGAAGAACGGCTTTCGGTCTTTGCGGTTTGGTGTGTTCACAGATGTACAAAGTAAGTCGGCCATGAAGGTCAGGCGCACTCTTTATGCAGCGCCAGTTCTTAGCGCGGTCTTGCAATACTGTGACGTGTTCGAAAAGATAACCGAAGTGGAGGGCAAGGAGAACACTGTTGCACGCATCCAGTTCACCTCTGAGGCTGAAGAAACTATGAGCAAATCAGAAGAGCACTTGTCGTGGCTGGCCCCAATCTACAAGCCCATGTTGACTGAGCCTGTCCCTTGGACCGCTTTTGATACTGGCTGCTACGAAGATGCGTTTCTGTCTTCACGGGTAAGCTACGTCAGGCAAGCCACAGCAGCGCAGAAGAGGCACATAGAGCACCAGTTTTCCCAAGGCATACCTGTCCACGCTAGGGCTGCTAATGCGCTTCAAGCTACCCCCTTAAGCATCAACAGGCCGATGCTGGAGGTAGTCGAGTGGTGCTGGCAGGCGCAGATGAGCTTAGGTAAGTTTCCTACGTCTTCACTGCCACCACGGCCACGGCTGCCAGAGGATCACGAGAGCTTGGCCCCAGTCCTAAAAGCAGCAATTAAGGCTGACATTCGCAAGCACTTTGCTCTTGAGCGACAGGTCAAGGGTGCGGCGGCTGTAATGCGGCAAGACTTGAAGACTGCAAAGGAACTGGCAGAGCACGATCAGTTCTACTTGCCAGTAAACCTAGACTTTCGGGGCCGCTTGTACTTTGTGCCAGCATTCAACTACCACAGAGACGACCACATCAAGAGCCTGTTCACATATCAGCGTGGTTACAAAGTGGACGGTAATAATGCTTATTGGCTAAAGGTTCACTTGGCAAACTGTGGCGACTTTGAAAAGATCAGCAAACAGCCGCTAGATGAAAGGGCAGCGTGGACTGACACAAACCATGCGATGCTGTTAGACATTGCGGCTGACTATCAAGCCACGTTTGATCATTGGTCTCAAGCGGACAAGCCGTTTGCGTTCTTGGCTGCCATCTTTGAATATGCCCGACTTATTGCTGAAGGCGAGGACTTCGTGGGCTACCTACCAATCAGCCTAGATGGCACCAATTCTGGCGTGCAAATGTACAGTGGTATCAACCTGTCAAAGACTGAAGGCTCTTTGGTCAATCTTGTGCCTACGAACTCTATGGCTGACATTTATAACTTGAACGCTGATCGTGTTATTGAAGACCTTAAGTCTATGGAGGATGACAGCAAACCATTTAATCCAAAGTGGGATCAGTCGCGCACTAAGTTTCAGTTGGCTAAGGCTTGGCTGGACTTTGGCATCAATCGCTCAGTTTTGAAAAGAGCAACGATGACATATGCGTACTCATCAAAAGCGATAGGCATGGCTGGTCAATACGTTGAAGACCTGATGAAGCCGCTGCAACGCAAAGTAGCCTATGGCAAGCTTGCAGACCATCCATTGGGCGACACTGAGCGTGCACAGTTTGAGGCTGCGAGGTTCATGGGTCAGGTAAGCTACGATGCAATCAAGGGCACCTTGCCCCATGTCAGCGCAACGATGGAATACTTGCAAGGCGTTGCCAAGGTCATCAGCGAGGAGAACAAGCCAATCAAATGGACGACACCAAGTGGCTTTCCTGTGGTGCAAGAGTATCGCAGAAAGAAGCGCAGGGCTGTCAGGATATTCCTGTTTGATCGTGCGTTGCAAAAGAGGACGCGGCATAAAGTTTCATTGGCTCAGGAGACTAGCAACATTGATGTGCAAAAGTCTACAAATGCCATCGCGCCAAACTTTATACACGGATCAGGAGACAGTAGTCATATGCATTTGACAATCTGCCATATGCTCGACAGCGGTCTTGCCGAAGACTTTTTTATGATCCACGACAGTTTCAGTATGTCTGGGGACACTTGGGACTTGTTTGATGGTGTCAGGGAGACTTTTGTAAGTATGTTCGACGGCGACTGTATCCTTCAAAAGTTCGAGGATGAGGTACGCCAGCAACTGTCTGATCCTGACGCGGTATTACCTGCCATGCCAAAGAAAGGCACCTTGGACATCCAGCAAGTCAAGCTTTCTGAATACTGTTTTAGCTAATTGATCAGGTACCCTATTGAAGGACGTTTTGGGCTTTACCTCCCAAAAGCTTAAGCGCCCTTTTTCACTCTCCCAACTTAGGCCTGCCATTCATTTGGTGGGCCTTTTTTTACAAATGAACGGAAGTAAACAATGGCTAAACCAAGATTTAACACACCACTCGGACGCGCAAAGTATCCACATTTAAACACTCCTGACATTGCTTTTGACAGTGTGTCACCAAAGTTTAAAGTTGAGATCGTCCTGTCCGCTGAAGATGCAGCGCCTCTAGTAAAAGAGATCAAATCGCAGGCCGAAGCCATACACGGTAAGTCACCGTGCAAGCTGCCAATTTTTAAAGACGAAGAGACTGGTGAAGTCTGTATCAAAGTGCAATCTAAGTACCAGCCGACGTTCATTGATAGCACAGGCGCTGTGATGGACGAAAACAAACTACCAAAGATTGGCGCTGGCTCAGAGATCCGTGCTGGCGGTACCATGAACATCTACGAGGTCAGCGGTAAAAAAGGCGTTGCCCTCATGGTGAGCACAATCCAAATTGCTAGCATTGTCGCAAGTACGTCTGATACGTCTGGCTTTGGTGCTCTCGATGGGGGTGGTTACGTTGCTGGCCAGAAAGAAGCATCTGGGTCAGAAAGTCCTGCACCACTCGCTGAAGCGTATGATTTCTAAAAAGCAACGATTTAGAGGAATTGCGGCGGGGTACAGGAGCGGTCTGGAAGAGACGATAAGTAAAGTTCTGGAAGAGCAAGGAATTGATGTGCTCTACGAAACAGACAAGGTTTACTATCAAATTCCAGAGCGACAGTCCAGGTACACTCCAGATTTTAAGCTGCAAAAAGCTAATGGTTTCTGGTACTTAGAGACCAAAGGCATCTGGGCAGTTCAAGATCGTGCTAAACATATACTCATAAAGAAGCAGCATCCTAACATCGACATTAGGTTTCTGTTCTCGAATGCACGGGCCAAACTTTATAAGGGGTCAAAGACCACTTACGCAGACTATTGCGAGAAGAATGGCTTTCGATACGCACACAAACATATGCCACAAGATTGGCTAGATGAGTGCTTATCGCATTCGACTAAGTGAAACAAAGGGCTGCCGAAAGGTGGCCCTTTTCACATTGTGTCGATCCAAAGGAATAACAAATGGAAATTATAGACAACGGTGAGGCCGCGTTTGTAGCGCACGGCCCATGCAGCGCGTGTGGCAGTAGCGATGCAAAAGCAGAATACACAGACGGCACGACTTGGTGCTTTAGTTGCCAAACTCATACCTTCGGTGACGGTGAGGCCCCACGACAGCCCAGCGCATCTAACAGTAAGCCCAAGATACCACTGCTAGAAGGTGAGTACCAAGATCTTCGGTCTAGGAAGATTACAGAAAGAGCGTGTCGCAAATATGGATACATGGTAGCAGTCCACCCGATTACTGGTGAGACAGTTCAAGTTGCTACATATCGTGACCAACAGGGCCGCGCCGTAGCCCAAAAGATTAGAACAGCAGACAAGAAGTTTTCAGTTGTTGGCGACAAGGATGCAATGGGCCTGTTCGGTATGCATCTTTTTAGCAATGGGAAGAAGATTGTTGTATGCGAGGGAGAAATTGACACCCTGTCAGTTGCCCAAACGCAGAACCTAAAATTTGCAGTAGTGGGCGTGCCCCATGGCGCACAGAGTGCAAAGAAGCACCTACTTAAACATATAGATTACCTGTCGGGCTTTGAAGAAATATGCCTGATGTTTGACCAAGATGAAAGCGGCCAAAACGCTGCACAGGCTTGTGCTGAGGTGCTGCCAGTCGGCAAAGTAAAGATAGCCGTGTTGCCACGCAAAGATGCCAACGAGTGTCTGGTGAACAACGAGAACAACGCAATCATCACTGCCATCTATGAAGCTGCTGATTTTAGACCTGATGGCATCGTCAGCCTATCTGACCTACGTGAGACGGTGGCAATTCCTGACCCAGAAAGCCCGATGCAGTACCCCTACCCTGAGCTCCAGAAAATGCTCAAGGGCTATCGGCAAGGCATCGTGTGCCTCATTGCTGGTTCTGGTGTTGGTAAGTCCACTCTGGTCCGTGAGTTTGCATACCATCTTCACCAAAACGGCTACACAGTCGGAATGCTTATGCTCGAAGAGAGCGTCAAGCGCACTGGCCAAGGTCTGGTTGGCCTACACATCAACAAGAACATAACTGTCGCTCCTGATGCATCCACACCCGAAGAGATTAAGGCTGGCTTTGATGACCTACTCAACGCTGGTCCAATATACCTGTTCTCTCATTTCGGTGCGAATGACATGGACATTATTTGTAACCGCATTCGGTACATGAAGCACGCGCTGGGTTGCTCTGTCGTCTTCATAGATCACATATCAATGATAGTTAGCGCCAATACGGACATTAACGATGAGCGCCGTATGATAGATGGAATAATGCACACGCTGCGCGTTCTGTGTTCGGAGATTGACCTTGCTCTGGTCTTAGTCAGTCACCTCAAGCGCCCTCAGTCTGAAAAAGGCCACGAAGGTGGGGCGCAAGTCTCACTTAGCCAGATGCGTGGGTCACATAGCCTCGCGCAACTCTCAGACGCCGTAGTTGCGATGCAAGTTCCAGAAGATGACACAACGTCTGGGGCACGCGAATTAGTAGTCCTGAAGAACAGATTTAGTGGCCACGTAGGCCCAGCGGATAAGCTTCAGTACGTGATGGAAACGGGCAGACTAATGACCCTTTCCGACAGCATCCCTTTTTAAACCCAAAGAACACCAAGGAGATAAGCATGGCTTATGCACACAATTTGACCCTCAATGAGTACCAAGCAGACATGGCATCCACAGCAATCTACAAGTGGCCTGTGATTTACCCCGCGCTGGGCCTTGCAAATGAAGCTGGCGAAGTTCTGGGGAAGATAAAAAAGCTCATACGAGACAACGATGTGCGCTTTGACAATGCCAAAGAGCTTACAGATAGCCAGCGTGCGGATATAGCTTCTGAGCTAGGCGATGTCCTGTGGTACATTGCAGCTTTGTCACGCGACTTAGGTGTCAGCCTTAACGAAATCGGCCACATAAACCTAGAGAAGCTGGCAGACCGTAAGGCTCGTGGTAAAATTGGTGGCTCTGGTGATAACCGATGACGGGGGGCCGCTGGGTCTGGGACCTAGAGAGTAACGGCCTACTCGACACCATTCACACTGTTTGGTGTATCGTCTGTCGCAACGTAGATACTGATGAAGTCCGTGAGTTTGGGCCAGATGCAATACAAAGTGCTCTGGACCTTCTAGCAGGCGCTGATGAGATCATAGGTCACAATATAATTGATTATGATCTACCAGCTTTAGCTATTGTATATCCAGGCTGGTCTACAGCCGCCAAGATCACAGATACTTTGGTACTCTCTCGGCTTCTGCGTGGTGAATTATACAACGATGATGCAGAGCGCAACTTTAGCCAAGATAAGTTCGCAAAGCGTCTTTGGGGGTCACACAGTCTTAAAGCGTGGGGCCTTCGACTAGGAGACTTCAAAGACGACTATGATGGGGGATGGGACGCATTCAGTGACGTAATGATGACTTACTGCGTCCAAGATACTGCTGTCACTGCAACTCTTTACAAGCACTTTATGTCATCTAAGCCCAGCGCCGTAGCTGTGGACATGGAGCATGACGCTGCTTTCATGTGCCGTGAGATCGGTAGCAACGGTTGGACCTTCAACGAAAGTAAGGCAATAGAGCTTTACGCATTACTTTCACAGAAACGCCATACTCTTGAAGAAGAGCTAAAGGAGCTTTTCCCACCTTGGGAAGTCGAAGAAGACTTTGTACCTAAACGGGACAACAAGACACTTGGATACAAGGCTGGCGAAGTGTTTGTTAAGCGCAAGACAGTCTACTTTAATCCAAATAGCCGCCAGCATATACACAAGTCCTTAGTCGATAAGTACAAGTGGAAAGCTAAGGACTGGAGCCCAAGCGGTCAGGCTAAAATAGACGAAACGATCTTGGAGAAACTACCGTTTCCAGAGGCCAAGCGTTTAGCTGAGTTCTTCCTTATACAAAAGCGTATCGGGATGCTGGCTGAGGGAAGCGCGGCATGGCTAAAGAAGGTCAGCCCTGATGGCAAACTGAGGCACAGGCTTGTGTCAAATGGGTGTACCAGTTCGCGCTGTAGCCACCAAGCGCCAAACTTAGGTCAAGTTCCAGCGTCACGGTCACCTTATGGCAAAGAGTGCCGTGAGTTGTTCTCAGCACCAGAGGGCTGGGTCATGTGCGGGTCTGATTTATCAGGCATCGAATTAAGAGCACTTGCACATTACCTTTTTCAATATGACGGCGGTGAGTATGCCAAGCAAATACTTGAAGGTGACATCCACACGTTCAACCAAAAGGCGGCTGGTTTAGCTACGCGAGACCAAGCCAAGACGTGGATTTATGCTACCCTCTACGGTGGGGGTGACCGTCTCATTGGGGCCATTGCTGGCGGTGGCGCTAAGTTAGGAAAGCAGCTTAAGGCGGATTACGATCTAGCTGTCCCAGCCTTTGCCACCTTAAAGAATAACCTCAAAAAAGCATACCTACGTGGTTACATAATTGCTTGCGATGGCAGGGTCTTAAAAATCCGCTCAGAGCATCGTGCGCTGTCGCAGCTACTACAGTCTTGTGGGGCGATAATTGCAAAGCAGTGGGTGCTCCTTTGCTTCAATGAAATCAAACAGAAACACGGTGCCGATGCCTTCATAATGGGCTGGATACACGACGAAATCCAAGTGGCGTGCAAAACTAAGGAGATAGCCGAAGATGTCGGTAATATCACTAGAAGAATGGCGGAAGAAGCAGGCCGCTCTCTCGGAATTAAAATCCCCATTGCCTCAGAATATTCCTTGGGAGGCTCTTGGGGTTCGACCCACTAAGGTTGATGAATACCTAGAGAACCTTGTGTCTCTTTACATTGTATTAGATCGGGCTTGGCGCAGTCCATTCACAGTTAAGTCAGACTTTGCTCGTGATGGTGCTCTGCACGTAGCCATAGCCGCGTCAGAGGGCTTTATTTCAACAAAAATAGACACCGACAGTTGGGGCCGAAAGTGGCTCATCAGCGAAGTCGGAATGGAAGTTAAATCGGAGATCGACGATGTTCTTAAAGAAATCTTACAAAAGCCCAACGCTACTGATTGATGGCGACCTGTACCTATATCGCGCAACCACTTCAATCGAAGAGGAGATAGACTGGGGCAACGATATATGGACGCTTTACACCGATGTAGCCGCCGCTAAAAAGCTGTTCATCTCTATGATTTCAGGCTTTAAATCGGCACTACAAGTAGACGATGTAGTCGTCACGTTCTCTGGCAGAAACAACTTTAGACGTAGTGTTGAACCTACATACAAAGCTGGCCGCAAGAAGACACGTAAGCCAGTGGGCTACGCCGCCATGGTTGATTGGGCTCTGGAAGAGTTTGACAGCATACTTGTTGATGAGCTTGAGGCCGATGATGTCATGGGTGTTCTAGGTTCAATCGAAGGTACTAAGGCTATTATCGTCAGTGACGACAAAGACATGAAGTCTATACCAGCGAAGCTATACCGCCCCCAGTCTAACGAAAGGCTGGACACTACGTTAGCTGAAGCTGACCGAAACTTCCTACTCCAGACTTTAACGGGCGATGTCACAGACGGATACGCGGGACTTAAAGGCGTTGGTCCCAAGTCTGCTGAAAAGATACTGGGGGCACGCCCAACGTGGGACGCTGTAGTCGCAGCATATCAAAAGCAAGAACTAACAGAAGACTACGCGCTAACTCAGGCGCGTCTCGCTCGTATCCTTCGCTCATCTGATTGGGACGATGAGAAGCAGTCAGTAATTCTATGGGAGCCAAAAAGATGACATCAGAACAAGAGTACGAACTAGGGCAAGCAATGCTGACCCACGAAAAGTCAATTGATCGTAGCTACATGGCCATCAACTCTGGTGTCTATTGGCAGCGACCTTTCCCCAATAGGACCGCTATGGCCCGTAAGATAATGAAATGGGTCTACGACCAGCCCGAAGGCGTCCCTTTCATGCTGGCACAGGCGAACAAAGAGTTCAGTCACAGCACAGTCCACAACTGCATAAAAAAGCTAGAGGCGTGCAGGGGAGTGACGCGAGTTTCCAAAGGAATTGCCTCTAAGTCCAACCCCAAGAGGTTCACTGTTACTGACTATAATCGTGCAGTGCTGCGGGAGGTAATGTTTGATGGCCCATGAGGATATAATCACAAAGCCAAAGCACTACACCAAATGGCACATTGAGCCGATCACATTCATCATGGGTAACTCAATGGAATTCTGGCGTGGCAACATCATTAAGTATGTAAGTCGCTCTGGCAGCAAAGTCTACGACAACCAAACACAAGTACAATCCGAAATCACTGATCTACGCAAAGCCATGCGCTATTGCGAGATGCGTATTAATTCACTTGAAGGAAGAGATCTATGAAGAATAGCACTGGCCACTACGGTCCAACAATTGGTATTTCAGAAGAAATCCACGCCATGAAGTATCGTGGCAAAGGAGAGTCATTTAAAGACGCTATGACACGAGTAGCAGACGCCCTTAAAGACGACGAACAGCACTTTGAGGACTTCCGTGACATCCTGTATAATATGCGCTTTCTACCCGCTGGACGTGTCCAAAGTGCTATGGGCGCACCACGCCGCGTGACGCCATACAACTGCTTCGTTTCAATGACTATCGAAGACAGCATGGAAGGCATTATGGAAGCCGCTGCAAATGCAGCTAAGACTATGCAACTCGGTGGTGGCATTGGTTATGACTTCAGTACGCTTCGGCCACATGGTGCCCTCATAAGAAGCCTAGACAGCCGTTCTAGTGGACCTATGAGCTTCATGGGTATCTTTAACGCAGTATGCCAAACGATCTCCTCAGCAGGCCACAGGCGAGGAGCACAAATGGGCGTTCTAAGGGTGGATCACCCCGATATCGAGACGTTCATACGTGCGAAGAACAACAGCACTGACTTAACACAATTCAATATGTCTGTTGGTGTAACCGATGAATTCATGGCCGCTGTGAAAGCTGACGGTGACTTCGACCTCAAGTTTGACGGTCAGGTATTTAAGACTGTGAGTGCCGTAGCTCTGTGGGATGATATTTTAAGATCGACGTGGGACTGGGCAGAACCTGGTATCTTGTTTATCGACAGGATCAACCAAAAGAATAACCTTCATTACTGTGAGAAGATAGCAGCTACTAACCCTTGTGGTGAGCAGCCCCTGCCCCCGAATGGCGCGTGCCTTCTTGGGTCATTCAACTTGGTTAAGTATGTCACTGAAGTGCCAGAGTTCAAATCAGTCAAAGGTAAATCTGGCAGCACCCGCTTCGATTTCGACTACGCCCAGTTAGAGGCCGACATACCTAAAGTCGTCCGTGCCATGGACAATGTAGTGGATAGAGCCGTTTACCCACTCCCAGCGCAAGAAAAGGAAGCCAAGGACAAACGCCGAATGGGCCTTGGTGTGACAGGTGTGGCTAACGCCATTGAGGCACTTGGGTGCCCATACGGTACTCAAGGTTTTATGGATGAGCTTGAGTTGATCATGTCAACCATCCGTGACGGGTGTTACAATGCTTCTATTGCTCTGGCTCGTGAGAAAGGCCCGTTTCCTCTGTTCAAGGTGCAGTTTCTCTACAGTGCCTTCGCGGAGACCTTGCCAGATTATATTCGTAATGACATTTCACGCTATGGCATCCGCAACAGTCACCTCCTGTCTGTGGCACCTACTGGCACCATAAGCTTGAGTGCTGACAACGTATCCTCTGGCATTGAGCCAGTGTTTAGCCACTACTATGACCGCACGATCCAAACCTTCGATGGCCCAAGAGTTGAGCGCATTGAAGACTTCGGTGTTCGAGAGTTCGGTGTGAAAGGTGAGACAGCGGATGAACTATCTGTTTTCGATCACGTCCGCGTCCTAAACCTTGCCTCTCAATATGTCGATAGTGCTTGCTCTAAGACTTGCAACGTGGGCGATGAGGTAACGTGGGAACAGTTCAAAGATGTATATATGCAAGCCTATGACGGAGGCTCCTCTGGATGCACGACCTTTAGGTCCAGCGGAAAACGCTTTGGGATATTGAACGCCTCTACCTCTGAGGATGCAGTCGAAACACCAAAAGCGGAACGTGTAAGCGACTTCATTGACGAAAAGGAAGGTGGCGCTTGCTATCACGACCCAGCAACAGGTCAGCGCACTTGCGAGTAGCTAAGGAAGGCCCCCTAGTGGGGCCTTTCTGCACCAGTCCCAACCACCAGTTAAAAAAGTCCACGTTGGGATTTAGACAGGAAAAATCATGTTTACAGTCGAACTAGAGCAAGACCACACGAAAGTAATCAGTATGGATAAAGGAGCCATCCACGAGGACATAGAGATGTACCTCGAAGAGGATGCTACCGTATTTATGCGTCAATGGTGTGATGAGCTAAATGAATTCCAATTGCTCATAATGAGCCACCAGCAACTCGTTGACCTGTTTGCGTCAATGCAGTCACCCGAAGGAATGCACGAAGCAATTGTGGAGGAGAGAGCATGATATTCCCAAAACTTAAAATACAGACAGGTACGTGGGAACAGTGGTATGCTTGGTATCCAGTTCGTGTGTCAGGTCATATGGTATGGATGGAGAATGTGCTAACACGTATCGGGTGGGATAGCCGCCGTGAATACTTTAGCCAACGCATAGAAGCCTCTCAGGAATACTGGGGCGACTGGCAAGACGACTAAGGGGTGGTTGGAGCGGTGGGCGTTCCCGTCAAGCAGGCCCAACTCCTCCGCTCCGTTGATACCTGAGTATCTGTTATAAATATAAGGATTTCTACAGTAATTGCAATAGTAAGCTATATATGAGGCAAAAAACACTGATCGGGACGCTTTGTAGTCCACAACCAGTGCTTCAGTTAGGCCGCCTTCGACCTTATAGTTTAGGCGACCAACAGACCACTCTCTGTTAAATCTTTTTGGGGATAGCTCCATGAATTCATTGGATTACCTCCTTTCAAAGGTCTGGGGTTCCCTATGCCGCCCCCAGACTGCGCGGCTGCTGACAGGTGGATCAGCAGGGATTACTTGTCTTCGGTCATTGCTAGAGCGTCGATCTGTGTTTTTTCGTTTCTACGGAGCCAGCCGCGTCCAAAGGTTTCAAACGTAGAAAGCCCACGGTAGAAGTCCTCTCGCCTAGCTGTGAAGTTGTAGATTATATCAGTAGGCTCCATTCGAGCTACAGCCGATAATGTCTGAGGACCAATAGCACCGTCTGCACTCGCCCCCACCACCTTTTGAAGTATCTTTGCTGCACGACCACTTCCAGAGTTCACTGCCATGTCAAAGACACAGAAGTCTACACCAGATGGCAAGTCGTCAGCGTGCACTCGGTCCCAGTAGTTCCTTTTGTAGATCGGGGTGACATCATCCACCGTAAGTGATTTCATGTCATCACGGGTGACTGGGTGGTCTACCCAATCTTCCCAGACTGCCTGGGTGACACCTCTCATAGTTACTTTTCCTCTGTCGGCAGGGTGGTCACTAAATAAACCCTCGTGCTCAAGTACCATCTTTAAGCTTTCTTCGAAGTTGTCTTTCATTTGCCAAATCCTTTGAGAGTTCTGATGCCAAATGAGGCTGCTATACTTGCGTACATACCCATTTGAACCCACGCGGGGGTGTTCGCCAGATTAGCAAATCCTCGTTCCATGGTGTCTTGAAGGCTAGGTATAAAATTAGCGCAGAGGATAAGCACAAAGACACAAGTCCAAAGTTCATCTTTAATGGAGTTATTTGATGCTTCAATGGCCGACTGCTCCCAGCTAATTTCACCAGTTGCGATCTTCATTTTGGTCTCTGCTTCAGCAGACTTTACCTTGGCTTTTCCATCTAAATAGCTGGTAGCCAAGCCAACGGCGGACGTAAGTATACTTAACATTTGATTATCCTTTCGAGCCCAGCGCAAAGTAAGCGCCGACTAGCGCAGACAGTGAGCCGTACATCATCATTATTTGGGCTGAGGCCGCATTCATACGCTCTGGGTCAATTATTGTGGCTAAGGTTGTTACAACCATCATCCCAAGGGCACACCAGCACATCATTCTGCGGTTGACTTGGTAGGCCTTTTTGTCGGGAACCATCTCGTTCATTGAGGTCCTCCTTTGTTTTCTAAAAGTCGATCAAACCTAACCACCACAAATAAGCGCAGGCGGCTCCAGCGAAAGCCCCAAACAAAATGACAACCAGTACGAATACCATTACGGCCTGTTGTTTTTCTTCATGGGCTTGTGCGTCGAGCCGCGCTTGCTCTTTGCGTTCAAGACGTATCTCACGCCTAATGTTCTGGAGGTTTAGCCATTGTGACCTCCCGCGAGTTTGGGTGATCAGTTCTTGGAGCTCGGCCTCTAAATCGGAGGCCTGTTGCTGTCGCATGAACGTATCCATTGCCTCTTCGTTGGCGCTTGCAAACATAGAAGACTTCTTCTTCTTGTGTTTCGCTTTTGCACCATCAACACTGTCGAAGAAGGCCGCAATATCTTTGCTCATGGAGGTCAGTTGTTTGCCAGCAGAGATGCCTGACTTCAAGAGTGCAAAAGCGGTCATAGGGTCAATCATTTGCTTCCCCTATTTAATTGGCCATCTTCTCGACAGCACCCCTGATATGTGAGATATTAACGTCTATGCGTGCAAGGCTAACCGCCTGCGTTTGGACCATTGCCTCGACCTTGGACATTCGCATTGTGATGCCGCTGATAGCGCGCGAGTTACTCTCAATGTCTGACATCATCATAGATACAGTCCAGACTATGGCACCCCCCTGTGTGATAAGACCTAGGAGGAGTGTCGCGGGTATGGCTTTTCCGTTTTGCCAGCCGTCTTGTTTCATCTTATCCGTGTTCAATACGATGTGCTTGGTAAGCGTTCTTAACACTTGTTGTCCAAACTGCATTACAAATAGCTTGTACTTCAGCGGATCTATCAGAAATATCAGTATCTATAAAAGTATGATCTGTAGTAACATTACCATCTGCATCAAACTCTTTAGGTGTTCTGGTCATAGGTGCTAAAGTGTCACGATTAAAGGATGAGCCTATTTCTACACCATCATCTAAGACAGTTACTTTTTCCCTAATTTGAACGTGTTTGTGGTCACCTACAACCTCGATTTTATCTTCTGTAGTTGTCTTTTCCAATGCCATTTATGTATCTCCTGTGATTGGGATTTTTAGTAATTAAGTTGTTTCGTAAACTACTGTCCACTCAAAGGTTCCGCTTCCGCCAATACTAACAGTCCCCCCGACGTAATTGAGGCCAGTGAGTGACCCACCTTGTAGGCAGTTTATTCTACATATGGTTGTGTTTTGAAGAACTCTGGTCATCAGTTGGGCAGCATATGGTCCATTGTTGTTGGTCCAAGTCATCCCGCTTCCTATGCCACCAGCATTTTGTGCGGTAAACGGAAGGTTGTTAACTTGTACGCCAGAGTAATCAGCATTAGTTCCCGTTACTAATTGCATATGTACCGTAACTGTCCGTCCAACTTTTTGATAACGACCTGTTGATGCAGCTGGAGAATACCCATCCCATGTAGGCGTGAAGGTACCAATTTCTACGTCGCTGAGTTTATTAGCGCCACCAGTCCCGCCAAGGAATACACCGCCGCTAAGGTATAGGTCTTTCCATAGACCGTTGCTTGCACCAAGGTCTTGAGTTGAAGACGAAGTAGACCCATTTTTCATAGGTCTTACTTGGTTAGAATTTGATAATAAAATTCCAGCAGAGTTAGTTCCTGAAGCAGAAACAGATAACTCGCCAGTGTAAGGTGTCCCAATACTGCCCACAGTTGTGCCAGAGCGATTAAAACTCAAAATGTTACCATCGTTTGCGCCACGACCTAACATCAAAGTAGCATTAGCTCCATTGCCTGCAGAGTACATATGGCTCACGCCATCAGGAACTAAACCAATCCCTGCGTTTGTAACGCCGTTAGTGGTCATACCCACCAGCAAGTTACCGCTGGCATCTAGAGTTGTACGCGCAGTACTACCATAATCAAAATTCAGAGAGTTGGCTGTTTGATCTACTCGAAGACCGTAATTAGCTGTCGTATCACTGGGGTGTATAAT
>Ga0209482_1000343_pt1 | contig 41626 bp, 35 predicted proteins | sample CoawatmetaG10DNA_FD_187512 | JGI IMG/M metagenome (GOLD analysis project Ga0209482, IMG submission 187512) | Marine microbial communities from the West Antarctic Peninsula - Coastal water metaG104-DNA (SPAdes) (version 2) | ecosystem: Environmental > Aquatic > Marine > Coastal ...
TTCCTATGGGAAATCCCTTTATTATCCCTATCAGTTTATGGGGCAGTTACTGTGTTTTTGTTGGGGATTTGGTTTACTTTTAAAGCAGTAAAACTATATCAAAATTGTGATGATGTAACAGCTCGAAATCTAATGCTAAGTTCTTTTGTTTATTTGCCTTTAATGCAAATCGTTTATGTGTTAGATAAATTTTTAATTCAGTAAAAAAATATGAAAAAACAAGACTCCTTTTTTGTTCCTTTAATTATTACTTTGTCAATAATTATACCTATTGTAGTTGCTTTATTAATGATATTTCCTGATGTATTTCACATAGAATCTGAAAGTATTGATTTTAGTTCTTTACCTTTCTTTCATGCTATTTTGAATGGTTCAACATCAGTACTTCTATTCACAGGATTTATTCTAATAAAAAACAAAAAGACCAATTTACATAAGATTTCAATGCTTTCAGCTTTTGTTCTATCATCTGTATTTTTGTTATCATATGTTACTTCAAAACTTACAAATGCACCAGTCCCTTTTGGGGGTGAGGGTTTGATCAGATACATCTACTTTTTCATTCTTATTTCCCATATTATTTTGTCTGTTCTTGTTTTGCCTTTGGCACTTTTTTCCATTTACAGAGGAATGACAGGGGAGATTGAAAAACACAAATCAATAGTGAAGTATACATTTCCGATTTGGATGTATGTCGCTATTACAGGAGTACTGGTGTATATTTTAATGTCTCCATACTACTAGTAATTAGTTATTTTATTTAAAATTTAAGGAGGTATTTACCTCCTTTTTTTATGTTGTTTTTTTCGATATATCATTTGTTTATCTGTTATCATAAAATTTGTATCTTGCGCAGAATTAAAATTTAAATTAAATTCTATTTTTATGAAAAAGATTTTACTAATTGTGTGTGTAGTGTTCTTTGCACTTTTTTCCAATAAAACGAACGGACAAACTATTGATAATATTCTTATTACTGATTTTATCGATTGTCCTGGAGGCTCAGCAGATATTCAAGTAAATATTTTAAACCCCAATAATGCTACATGCAATATTGTATTGCAAAGAATGAATGCATTTACTAATTTTAATTCTGTTTATTCTGGGCAGTGGGCTTTGAATACTCAGGTACTAACTTATTCTTTTGTAAATTTAAGTCCAGGAACGTATAGAGTTTTATTAGTTGATACAGCATGTTCTCCTCCATATAATCAGCTTTTTAGTCTTCCTGCAAATGACCCATGTATTTTTAGTGCAATGTTACAGCCTATTGCAGGACCAGATCCATTAGTATTATCCGTTTTTGACGATACATTATCTTGTTGGAATTCACCAGATGCTTTAGTTACAGTTTCCTTAACTGGTTATACTCAACCTTATACAGTGTGGTTATATGATGCGTTAGGTAATAATATTAATGGCCCTACGCTTTTAGGACAATTTGATACAGTATATACATTCCCAACAACAGTCGCTGCTGGAACATATACTGTTGATGCTACTGGCCCTACGAATTGCCCAATAGTCTCAGTAGCACATGATGTTTTAGCTCCTGACACTATTAAAATTGATGCTGAAATAACTTCTGCTATTAGTTGTTTTGGTGCTGATGATGGTGAAATAACAATTACTAGTATTACAGGTGGTAGTGTTCAGCCTGCCCCTAATTATACTATTATTTTGTCTGGACCTAACGGTATTGATACTATTGCGTTTACGCCATTACCTATGGCAATTCCTAACTTAGAGTCTGGGAGTTATCAAATAGTTGTAGTTGATGAATTTGGGTGTGATACAATTAGTGAAGTATTTACATTTATAGAGCCTAATGAATTACGAGCAACTTCAACACACGTTAACCCTACTTGTGATGGATACAATGATGGTTCGATTACAGTTTCATTAAGCCCTGCTTTTCAAGGATCAGGAGGTCCTTTTCAATACACTCCAAACGGGGGCTCTATTTGGATTACATTCATAAATACATTTGTTGTCCTAAACGGCTTGCCTGATGGTATATATACAAACATTAGAGTTAGAGATGTTAATGGTTGTGAATATAATTTACCTAGTGATACATTAACTGATTTAGATCCTGTTACTTTTGATTTAACCGCATTTGATTACAATGGTGTTCAGACTAGTTGTAATGCTGTGTGTGATGGTGAGATTACGATTAACAATATGCAGGGTGGAGCTGGTGCTCCTTATTCCATTGGCGGTGCTACCATTTTTGTTGATACTATAAGAGATTCTTATTGTGGAAAAACAATAGGAGAAGGAGGAATTACTTATTTTGATACTATACTAGATGCAATTGGATGTTTAGGATTTTCAAATATTACTATTTATGAGCCAGAAGTATTTTCAATTTTAGCAGTTCCAGTTTTAAAGCCTAATGCTTTTAATGTTTCGTGCCCAGGTGTATGTGACGGAGATATAGTTGTTACTCCAATTGGTGGAGTAGGTTCAATAGATTATTGGATTGCAAATTCAATTTTTACTACTAATACCACTCCAAATGTTGTGCAAGCAACAGGAGTTTGTGGTTTTAATACAAATAATGGCCCAGATGCAATTACTGCAATTGATGCAAACGGATGTATTGCAGCAGATTCTAATGTTATCCTTCTTGAACCAACATTATTCACTTATGATATTGATTCTATCAATGAAAATTGCTCCTTAAATAATGGGATAGCATGGGTATCTAATGTCAGTGGTGGTTCGCTTTCTTATACCTATACTTGGACTGGCCCTGTAGGTTCTGGTCCTTTGACGAATACCGATACAATAGAAAATTTATCTTTTGGACAATATAATGTAACGGTAACAGATGCTATGGGTTGTTTTTTCACTGCTTCAACTTTTGTTGATTCTTCCTTTATTTTAGTTGACCCTATAAATGTTTTAGTTCCATGTAATGGAATTGATAATGGAGAGATTACTATTAATACTAATGGTGTATTGTTAAGTCAGGTTGTTTTAGAAAATCTTACAAATAACGATACATTAATTAATTATAATAGTTCATATGATTTTTCTGGTGCTTTAGTGCAAAACACTAATATAAGTACAATTATGACTTTTGATAGTCTAGTTTCTGGTAGTTATGAATTAAGTGTTGAACTATATGCAAACCCTCTGGGTTCACAAGGATGTAACAGTATGAGCTACCCAATTACTGTTGGCGATTCTGTTAGTATGGTTGCATCAGTAGATCTAGCGTTATCTCAATTGGATTTAGCTTGTTTTGGTGATATGACAAATTCTATTATTCTTCATGTTTCAGATGGATTTAATGAATTACAATCCCCAAATAACAATCAATTTGAGGCTTATACTGTAAATCCACTCGGACCTCAAAATATTGCAATTAGTGATGTTGGTAATAACAACTTCTTACAATCAGGAGGTTCATTGCCAGCTGGAAATTATAATATTGTTGTTAGTCCTAACATGTTTGGTGGTCCTAATGGCATTACTCCTTTATTTACTAATTGTTATGACACGGTTGCAGTTTCAGTTGTGCAGCCTGATTCTATGCAATTTACTTTAAGCTCATTTCAAACATTATGTTATGGTGATAGTACTGGTGTAATATTTGTAGATACTATTTTCGGAGGTAATTCAGGACAATATAATTATATTTGGAGAAATTCCTTAGGCGGTATTATTAATAATTCTGCTGATTTAGTAAGTGGTTTGCCAGTTGGAATGTACTATTTAAGTGTTCAAGATTCTTTAAGCTGTTTACCAATAGCTGTTGATTCTATTGAAGTTACCTCTCCGGATTCTATTAGTTGGGTAACATCAATTACTGCAATTGATAGTTGCGAGTACACGAGTCCAGTTGGTTCTATTCTGTTAACCTCTTTAGGGGGTGTAGGAGCACATTCTTATATGTGGAATGGTTCTGATGCAAATGGAAATCCGTTCAGTACTACTAACCAAAACATTTCTTCATTAACTTCTGGAATGTATTACTTAACGATTACTGATATAAATAGTTGTACAAAAAATGATTCTGTCTTTATTCAAAATGGACAAAACCCTTCTCTAGACTCAAGTTCTTTTACTAATGTAAGTTGTTTTGGAGCCCATGACGGTTCTTACATTGGTATAGTTGATTCAGTAAATGGTAGTTTATCATTTCCGTATACTTTTTATGATTTTAACTTAACTTCTTTTGTAACAGGATATATTCCTTCTGATTCTTTATTAAGTCCAGGAGATATAATTAATATTAGATTAAAAGATAATTTTGGTTGTGTTGATTCTAGTTTTCATATAATAACAGAACCAGATTTGTTAGAAATTACTCATTTCGATACACTAACTTATATTGGTGGATATAATGTTAGTTGTAATGGTAGTTTAGATGGAGAGTTGACAATTAATGCTATAGGAGGAACTCGTAATTATACTTATTGGTTACAAGATGTTTCAATTACTAATCCTACTTCAATAGATTCTGTGTTTTCTGGTTTAGCATCAAAATACTATGAAGCATTTGTTATTGATGATCATGGTTGTTTGGATTCATTTGATATTTTTCTTAGTCAACCAGATTCTTTACTTATTGATTCATTTGATATTCATACTTATATTGGTGGAAACAATATCTCTTGTGATGGATTAACTGATGGAGCTGCACAAGTTAATGTATCTGGAGGTAATACAGCTTACTCTTACCTTTGGTCTAATGGTTCAGTTACTGATACTGCAGTTAGTTTAGAGGCGATTCCTTATTCAGTTACTGTAACCGATCCTAATGGTTGTATTGCGATTGGTTCTATTAATTTAACAGAGCCAACGCCATTAATCATTAGTGGATTTAATACAACTAATTTATTATGTAAAGGTGGAGATAGAGGAAGTTCTACTGTAAGTGTTTCAGGATCTATTCCTACATATACTTATTTATGGAACAATGCTAATAGTACAATCCCTACTTATATAAATCCTAATGATACTGTTCTTTCAATGGATGATACTACGGCATTTGCTGATACATTAAGAGCTGGCTGGTATACAGTTGAAATTTGGGATATGAATGGCTGTTATATTTCAGATTCTGTTGAACTTACTGAGCCAATTATTTCAATAACAATTGACAGTTTAATTGTAAGTCAAATGACTTGTTTTAGTTATAATAATGCTAGTGTTGATGTTATAGCAACTGGCCCTCAATCAACTCCGTATTTATATTCTGTTTATGATGAATTTAATCCAGCTAATATTTTGCAGGGTAATATTGGTTTAACTACAGGTCTTTCTTCAGCAAACTATGTTGCTTTAGTTGAAGATAATTTAGGTTGTTTAGATAGAGATACATTTATGATTAGTCCTCTTGATTCAGTTTATATTGACACAGTTGTATTTAATAATGTTAGTTGTAATGGATTTAATGACGGTTATATTCAGAATATAGTTCCTATGGGTGGAACTGCACCTTACGAATATTCTATTAATGGAGGGCCTCATTTTTCTTCTTGGTTATGTACTACTAATCCTAACACTTGTCCTACTGGATACATTTTTAGTGGCCTAGCTGCAGGTATATATGATGTTGAAATTTGGGATGCTAATGGGTGTGCAAATTCTTATAAAATTACTATTAATGAACCTGTTCAAATGACAGTTTCTATTACGACTAATAGTTATAATAATTATCAAATATTATGTAATGGCGATACGGATGAAGCAGTTGTAAATGTTAGTGGAGGTTTGTCACCATATACTTTAGATTATGGTAGTATATTACTTACTAATAATTTGGGGTCATTTAATCCTTCTGGTATATTGGCTGGTGTTTACACATTCACTATAACTGATAATAATAGTTGTACTTACATGGAGACAGTTACATTTAATGAACCAAATTTAATTACCTTCAACCCTATTATCACAGATGTATTCTGTCAGGATTCATGTACTGGAGAAATCACAGCTATAGTAGCTGGTGGAGTAGGTTTAGGTAATGGCTTAAACTACACATATCAGTGGAGTGATGTTAATGGTATTATTCCGTCGGGAATTTCTTATAATATAAATGATCTCTGTGAAGGTGATTATACTATTGTAGCTACTGATGCAAATGGCTGTACAGGCTCACTAACATCTGCTATTGGAGCAAATGCACTTCAAATTAATATTCCATTTTCAGTGATTACTAATCTTAATTGTTTTGAAGATTGTGACGGATCAGTTGATATAAATGTTAGTGGTGGTGTTCCTGCTTCTTCAGGATCTGCATATACTTATTTATGGGATGATATTCTTTCTCAAACAAATCAAACAGCAATTGGTTTATGTCAAGGGCTATATAATTGTACTGTAACAGATATGACAGGCTGTGTTGTAACAAATTCTATTCCTTTTATTGTTACTCAACCTGATGAATTTGATGCAAGTATTGTTTTATCTTCTCCTATTCAATGTAATGGAGGGAATGGTGATTTAAGTATAACAACTATTGGAGGTACAAATCCAATTGCTTCGTATGAATGGTCAGATGGAACAACAACTAATTCTTTAAGTAGTGTTATCGCAGGTAATTATACTTGTTTTGTTGAAGATAATAATGGTTGTACAGATACTGCTCATTATAACTTAATTGAACCGTCTATTCTTACGGTATTAGGATCTGATATTGTTAAGTCAGATGTAAAATGTAAAGGAGGCAGCACAGGAGAGATTCAAATAATGGGATCTGGAGGAACTCCAATTCCAGGAATACCTGGTAAATATAATTATGAATTATATGATATAAATGGTATACTAGTTGCTTCTATTAGTAATGAATTATTAGCGGATTTTACTGGTTTAAGTACTGGGATTTATTTTATAAAGGTTATTGATAATAATAATTGTTCATATACTACAAGTAATTTATTTATTGGTGAACCAGATAATGATTTGGAGATTACTATTGATTTTTATGATGAAACTTGTTTATTGAATGATGCTTATGCAGTTGTTTACCCAATAGGAGGAACGCCTGTTTACTCTTTTGACTGGGACAATAGTGGAGCATCTTCCAATGCTCAACAAATATTATCAGCTGGAGAAAATACTGCTCATACTGTTATAGTTACTGATGATAATGGATGTGAAGTATCTGAAACAATTACTCTTTTAGGATATAAAAATGTTTTCTTACCTAATAATTATAATTACTATAATACAAGTATTTGTTTAGGAGAAACTATTAATATCAATATTGACGATAAACTAGGGCTTACTTATGCTTGGACTATGAGTAACGGAGCTGTTGTTGCAACTACTGCTGATTTAACTTTAATGACAGATAGTTCATTTTCTCCAATTGAGATATTAACACTTACAATTACTGACCCTGATTGTGGAGGATCTCACAGTATAATTGCAACAATTAATATTGATGATTTAGATCCACAATGCTCATCAGATAAGTTAACAATTCTGTTGGATCAAAGTGTTACTTTATCAGAAATAGGACCTGTTAATTTTAACACATACGAATGGACTAATTCTGTTGGAGAATCACTAAGTAATAGTAGTTCATTTACATATACACCTGAAAAATCTGACTGGTATAATTTATATGTTACAAATGGTATTTGTAAGGGATACTGTTCAATATATATAACCTTAGGCGTTATTCCTGTTGATGCAATATCTCCGAATGGAGATGGGTATAATGATACATGGTATATTCAAGATTTAGAAAGATATCCTAATGCAACTGTTAAAGTCTTTAACAGATGGGGACAATTACTTCTTGAAAGTGATGGTCCATCTTATCCTAATAATGATTTTGATTGGACAGAGTTGCCCGTAGGAACTTATTACTACATAATTGATTTAGGAAATGGAGATTCTCCTCAAACTGGACCAATTACAATTATTAAATAAATTTATAATATGAAAAAGATAGCATTATTTTTTGTTTCAATCTGTTTAGGAGCTACTTCATACTCTCAACAGCTTCCTCAGGTAACTCAGTACATGATTAATAATTATGCTGTTAACCCTGCCGTTTCTGGGATGTATGATTATTTTCAAGTAAAAACAACTATTCGTAATCAGTGGGTTGGTATTACTGATGCGCCAAGAACTACAATTTTAAGTATCTATGGTAAGAAAAGTGAGCGTGTTGGTTTAGGTGGTTTGGTGTTTAACGATCAAGCAGCAGCTACAAGTAGAATTGGAGGTTCAGCATCTTATACGTATTCTTTTCCTGTGACTAGCTCTGTTAAGATGTCTTTTGCATTATCTGGTGGTTTTACACAATTTAAAATTACAACACAAGGCTTAACTATGCAAGATCCAAATGATCCATTAATTGCAGATGGTGATATAGTAAGATCTTCTCCTGATGCAACCTTTGGATTTAATATTTTTGGTAAAAAATGGTACTTTGGGGCAGCTATTCCTCAATTACTTAGCATGAATTTAGATTTAATTGATGATAATTTTCGTAAAATTTATAACGCTAATAACCTTACACCTGCTGCAGATAATGAAGGTCAGTTGGTTCGTCATTTTTACGCATTAGGGGCTTATAAGCATGATTTTAATCCTTTTTGGTCTATTGAGCCATCACTTTTATTGAAAGGCGTTGAGGCTACTCCTCTTCAAGTTGATTTAGGTGTTAAAGCTACATATGATGATAGATTGTGGTTTGGAATGGATTATAGAAATAATGGAGAAATGGCTGTATTATTAGGCTATTCTATTCAGGAACGTTATATAATAGGATATTCGTATGATATTCCATCCTCTGATATGAGTGATAATTCTTCAGGATCTCATGAATTTATGATTGGAATACGTTTTTTAGCAGCTAACGAATCAGAAATAACAAGATAATCAATTACAATATTTAAGATTAAGAGAAAGCCCTCACAGAAGTGAGGGCTTTTATGTTGTACAATATTATGAAAGAATAGTACAACCCAAAACAAGTATTACGACTCTACAAATCTAATAATGTTATTTTTATTTTTAAGTATTTGGAAAATAAGATGTTAACATAATTTTGTTTATTCTATTTAGATATACTGTAAGAATGTAAATTTAAAATAAGTGGCTTGAAATGGACTCTCTTTTATATATTTGCGACCCATAAACAAAAAACATGAAGATTGCAATTTTAGGCACAAGAGGGATTCCTAATAATTATGGAGGATTTGAGCAATGTGCAGAATATTTATCGGTAGGATTAGTTGAGAAAGGGCATCAAGTTACTGTTTATTCACCAGATTTTCACCCCTATAAAGAAGATACCTATAAAGGGGTTCAAATAATACGACAAGCAGGGCTTAAATCTTTCTTAGGCAACTCAGCATCTAATTTTATTTATGATTATTTATGTTTTAAAGATGCGGCAAGAAAGGACTTTGATATCATTTTAGAGCTTGGTTTAATTACTTCAGCTTTATCAATAATATTTTGTAATCATAAAAATAAAGTCGTAGTTACTAATCTTGACGGACTGGAATGGAAGCGTTCAAAATGGAATAATCTGGTTCAGAAAATTACTAAATCTCTTGAGAAATATGGTGTTAAACATTCGGATTATTTAATAGCTGATAATGTTGGGATACATAAGTATATTCTTGATGAATATAATAGAAATTCTGAATTTATCCCATATGGTGCTGTTGATACTGTAACTCCCAACCCTAGTTGTTTAAAGGAATATGGTTTAGTCCCTGATAATTATATCTTAACAATTGCAAGATTGGAACCTGAGAATAATTTAGAAATGATGTTTGATGGTTATATTTCCAGTGCAATAAAAAACCCTTATTACGTTATTGGAAATCACCTAACTAATTATGGTGATTTTTTGAAGGATAAGTATAGGAACACGGGAATTATTTTTCTTGGTGGTATTTTTAATAAACTTCATCTTGATAATATTAGATATTATTCAAAATGTTATTTGCACGGCCATTCTGTAGGAGGAACTAATCCTGCCTTACTTGAAGCAATGGCAACAAATACATTTATTTTTGTACACGATAATCAGTTTAATAAGTCAGTTGTAAATCAGAATGCATATTATTTTAATAGCGCTATTACATTAGCTGCTTTACTAATGGATAATCAGATTGTAAAGAATAAAATAGAATTTGCAGAAAATAATCTTAGCAGAATAGATAAAGCCTATAGGTGGTCAATTGTTGTTAATCAGTATGAATCTTATTTTAAAAGAATTTTATACAATAAATAAATCTGAAGCAATAGCATCAGCATACAATTTTCCTTCTTTGCTAAGCGTATAGGTGCCTTTTTTCTGCTTTATTTTTCCTTTATTTTCCCAGTTGATTATTTGTTTTTTAAAATAGTTTAGAGCTTCTTCTCCAAACTGATTATCTATATAGTATAGCTCAACTCCCCAAATGGTTCGCAGAGCTGTAAAGATATATTCATTGTATTGTTGAGCATTACTAAGTTGTTCCACTTCAAAATATGTTTCATCTTCATTTAGCTTTTCAATGTATTGTTTGTTAGAAGCGACATTCCATTGTCGGCTACTTCCATTAAAGGAATGTGCAGAAGGACCAACTCCTAAATAATGCTTGTTTTTCCAATATGCAGAGTTATGGTTGGAAAAGAACCCTTCCTTCCCAAAATTTGAAATTTCATAATGAACAAATTTGTTTTCAGTAGCGATTTCTAACAACGTATTAAAATGTTCAACTGTAATTTTATCATCTAAAGGTGTGACAAGTTTCTTGTCAATTTGATGTTTTAATTTTGTTTTAGGTTCTACTGTTAACGAGTAAGCGGAAAAATGTTGTATGTCTAAAGTGAGCATCTGTTCTAGGTTTTTTTTCCATTTTTCATTAGTCTGCTTGGGTAGCCCGTAAATTAAATCAATAGTAATATTTTCAAAGCCTGTTTCCTTTGCAAACTGTATACAGCTAAGTGCTTCCATTGCATTATGGGATCGATTCATAAATTTTAAATCTGCATCATCAAAGGATTGAATTCCGATACTTAGTCGGTTAATGCCAATTTCTTTAAGTTCTAAAAGTTTCTTTTTATCTAGGTCGTCTGGATTGCATTCTAACGTTATCTCAGCATCAATATCAATCTTAAAATTATTATGTATAGTATGAATCAAGCTTTGTATCTCTCCTTTATTTAGGATTGAGGGTGTTCCTCCACCAAAATAGATAGAGCTAATTTTGGCGCCATTTAAGTATGACTGACGCATCAGTATTTCTTTTTTAATACTTTTTAGCATTTCTTTCTTGTCATCTTGCGCAATTCTGAAATGAAAATTACAGTAAGTACATTGCTGTTTACAATAGGGAATATGTATATAAATGCTTGCCAAGGTAATAGTTGAAGATTAGTTGGCTAAATTATGAAACTATAAGTTAAACTGAATTAATTTACTACTTTTGGTCTATGACTAAAGATTATTTTTTAACGCTCACACCTGAGGAAAAACATATTCTAAAGTATAAAGGAACAGAAACTCCTTTTACGGGAGAGTATAATGAACATTTTGAGCCCGGTATTTTTATTTGTCGTGCTTGTAATAATCCATTGTACGAATCCAATACAAAATTTAATTCGGGTTGTGGATGGCCTTCATTTGATGATGAAATTGAAGGAGCAATTACTCATTATGAAGATTTAAGTGGAGGTCGAGTAAGAACTGAAATTTGTTGCAAAAAATGTGATGGTCATTTAGGTCATGTTTTTTCTGGAGAAAAAATTACAGAGAAAGATACGCGTCATTGTGTTAACTCATTGAGCATACGCTTTAAGCCTTATGCTCAGTTGCAAAAAGCCACTTTTGGTGCAGGTTGTTTCTGGTCAGTTGAAAAGTTATTTAAAGCAACTGAAGGAGTTTATCTTACTAATGTTGGTTATATGGGAGGTGATACTGATTTACCAACTTATAATGAAGTCTGTAGCGGAACTACAAATCATGCTGAGGTAGTTGACATATATTTTAATACAGAAAAAGTTAGTTACACTACTTTGCTCAATCTATTTTGGGCAAATCATAATCCAACCACATTAAATCGGCAAGGGTTTGATAGCGGAACACAATATCGTTCAATTGTTTTTTATCATAATAAGCAACAACAGAATGAGGTTAAACAATCTATAAAAGAACAGCAGAAAAATTGGGAAAATGAAATTGTTACTCAAATTATTCCTTCTCAAATTTTTTATAGAGCTGAAGAATATCATCAGAATTACCTGAATAAAAATAATTTAGGAAGCTGTGGAATTTAGATTTTTAGGTAGGTGAATACAAAAGGTTGTACCTACTCCTTTTTTGGATTGCATTACAAAAATACTTCCTTTATGATATTGCTCAATTATTCGTTTAGATAGAGAAAGTCCTAGCCCCCAACCTCTTTTTTTTGAAGTTACTCCAGGTTTAAATATATTTTTCAGAATTGAACGATCAATTCCTCCTCCTTTATCTGCAATATTTAGGATAAGATTATTAGCATCTTCAGTAATTGAGATTTTAATTTCTCCCTTTCCCTTCATAGCATCAACTGCATTTTTCACTAAATTTTCAACTACCCATTCTAGTAAGATACTATTTACAGGAATGATAATTTTTTTGTCTGGAAAATCAAGGGTAAATAAAGTATTGACAGGCATTCTAGATTTCAAGTATTCTACCGACTGCCTAATTAGCTGTATTACATCCACCTCTCTTAATACAGATTTTGATCCAATTTTTGAGAATCGATCTGTAATAGTTTCTAATCTTGTAATATCTTTCTCCATCTCAAAAACCATACTTTCTGTACCTTCTTTATCTTTCAGAAGCTCTACCCAGGCCATTAATGATGATAATGGTGTCCCTATTTGGTGGGCTGTTTCTTTTGCCATTCCAGCCCAAACCTTATTTTGTTCAGAATTACGGCTGGCGCTAAACATAAAGTAGGCGATAAACATGAATAAACCAATGAATCCTAATTGGTAAATTGGGTAGTATCTTAGTTGGTAAAGCAATGCTGAGTCCTTGTAGTAAATCCATTGTTTCTCTCCTATTATATTAATTTCAATTGGGATTTCTTCACCTGCTCTTATTTCTATTAGCTCACTTCTTAGATAAGATTTTGTAATTTCTTTCTTTTTTATTAGCCCTATCTTTAATAAGAGACTATCGACTTTGCTGTAGTAATTGAAATTTCTATGCTCTAAAATGCTATCACATTCATCAACTAAAATAACAGGAATATTGCTGTTTTCTGAAATTACCTTTATGGCTAAAGAGTAATCTCCTTCTCCAGTAATACTAACTAAATGTTTAGTAGCATGTGCCCAAAGTTCTATCTTTTTTCGCTCTTCATTCTTTAGCTGTTTAACTAAACGATTGGTTACAAAAAGAGAAGATATTCCAATAATAATTGCAAAACCTAATAGGGTGAATTTCCACTTTTGTTTTTTAGAATATATATCCATTTTATCGTTTATTCATCATCCCATTCAATAATAATATCCTGCCCTTTTTCCTGCTTTTCTTGTTCCTTAGTTCGTAAGATATCTTCCTTAATGATAGTTATAATTGCTTCTTTTTCTTGTGTAATCCCTTTTTGCACATCTTCCCTAAAGCGTATACCGTCAAATGAGATGTTAGGGTTTTCAGAATTTCCAGTCATTTTAAAATAGATGGTGTTAAATATCTTTCCATTTTCTTTTATCTCTCCAAATTCAGTTTTTTTAACTTGAGTATTTTTCTTTCGGAATTTAGTTGACATTAATTCTGAAAGTAAGAGTTTAATTCGATAATCAATTTCTTGTTCAAAGGTATGGATTCCTGAAATGAAAACTGATAATGCAGATGATTTTATTTCCATTGTAGGGACACTAATGACACTGTTGTCAATTTCAATTGTATTTTCTAAAGTAGAAAATTGAACTTCTTTTAAATCGTCAAGACTTACGTAATCAGATAGGCTTTCAAGGGGCTTAAATTGTATTAACTCTCCTTTTTCAATAACCAAATGCGACTTTACTTTTAGCTCCTCTTTTTCAAAAATAAAACCAGGTTTCCAAGTAGCTTGCATTTGTATTTCGGCAGTACCGATTCCCTTAATATGCTCGGCAGTTATAAAATCTTGATTGAAATTATTAAAAGCCAAAAAAGCATTTCGGATATTTAACTGCTTGAGATTTAGTTGAGAAAATAGGGTTAACTTATTATTTTTCGATTCATATAATTTGAAATCCCCAGCTATATTCCCATTTAAGCTATTTAATCTTATATCTTGCCCTGTAAGAGTCTGGTTATTGTAGTTTAATTGTCCTGTAATATCTGAAGCAATAAAGTCATCATAACTAATGGTTGTGATGTTTGTGTTTAAATCTGCATTAATCCATTTAGGCATAATTCCTGAGCCTTTTTCTTCTGCCGTATCTTTTAAAGTAAGCAACTCATCAAATTTCATGTAAGTTGATTTTAGCTTTCCAGTAATATCAATTGTGTTTTTCTTCTTTAGAACATATCCAATTAAATCAGTGATGTCTCCCGCAAAATCAAGGTCGCTATCTGCAATTGTAAGAGCACTATTTTTTACTTCAATTCGATTATTTTTGAATGTACATTCAGCATTATTAAAATTAAATCCAAGAGGAAAATTCTTATAAGTAAAACGTACCTCTTTGAAGCTAGTTTTTGAGGTATGATTAGCTGCTAAAAAATAGTTGGCAAACTTGCTGTTAAACGATATGTATCCTGAATATTTGGTATTCGCATTTAGATTTCCTTGTAAATTGTAAAATGGGGAATCTTCAAAGTAATGGTTAATTTCGGCTAAATCCCAACTAGAATTTAGGTTAGCTGATAAATAATATTTATTTAAGTTCTGAATGCTAAAATCTCCTTTTAAGAACCCATTTTCTGTTTTTGTATCAAAATTACTAATTTCAATTTTTGTATCATGGAAATTTCTTAGCTCTCCATTATTTATTTTAGCGTTGAGACTAACATTTTTTAAGATGAATGGCCTACTTTTTAAATTGAAATTTCCTTTTTCAATATTACATGTCATATCAAGATACGGATTAGATTCCCTACTAACTAATCCTTTAATATTTCCGTTACAATTTATAATCCCATTCGCTTGAAATGTACGATATATGGATTTAAGATGTTCTGGGGTATTGTTAATGATGTTGGTTAATTCTTGCCCTTCACAAGCAAAATTTAGGTCAATTATTTTCTCCTGAAAAATTTCTCCTGAAAAATCAATTTTTACATTTTCGATATGAACGGTTGATCCTTTTTGAATTAGAATACTGTCTTTTTTTAATTCTAGAGCAATATCTAATGTCATTTTCTTTTTATGAATATAATCTCGACTGTGTACGATTAATTCTTCAGAAAATAATTTAGCATTTATGGTTACATTTCTTTCAGTAAAGCTAAAAAATGACTCTTGTGTTTCCCATTTAATATTAACTCCTTTTTTGCTGTAACTAATATGTGTATCAAATAGGAGTAAGTTATTAAGTGTTAATTTATTTTTACTTTCTTCATTAGTTTTAAAAATAGCGAAGTTAGGATTATTATCACTATCATATTTTATATTAATTTTTCCATAATCAACCACTACTCTTTTTATATCAACTGTTGCTAGTATAATATCAATGATACTAAGTTCAATATAAGTGGTTTTTGCATAAAAGAGTGTGTCATTATCAAATCCTTCTTTTTCAAAAGCAAGTAAATTATCTATTTTTATGGATGCAGAAGGAAATTGCTCATATAAACTAAAAGCAACATCTCCAAGCTGTAACTCGGATGTCACTTGATCTTGGATTTTGTTAATCACTGTTTTTTCAGCCTTTTCGCTGAAAAAATAGGTAATTACAAATCCTGCAATTAGTAAGAATAAACTAATTCCTAAGAGTGTTTGGAAAATGCGTTTGATTAATTGTTTCATTAAGTCGATAAAAATACGATAATCAAAGCAATAACGAAAGACTTTCAGTTCTGGTATAAATTAAAGCCGTCTTAAAATATTTAGTTCATCTTGAGTAAGATGTCTATAATGTTTTCTTGGTAAATCTTTCTTAGTTAGTCCACCTAAAAACACTCTATCTAATTTTATGATCTTGTAGTTTATTTTTTCGAATAACTGTTTTACTAATTTTATTCCTCCATTACTATTTTCAATACCAATCTCGTTTTTATCTTTTCCGTTTATGTAGGATATTGAATCTAAGTTAATAGTTCTTCCATTCATGAAAACTCCCTCTCGGATGTTTTCAAGATGCACTTGACTTAAATTTTTATCCAATGTGATTTGATAAATTTCTTTGATATTCTTTTTTGAAGCCCCTAGTTTTTTTGCTAAGTCAGTATCGTTTGTGAAAAGTAATAATCCAGTTTCTGTTTTATTCAGTTTGTCAACTGGATAAACTCTTTCCTTACAAGCTTGTTTTATTAGTTGCATTACTGAGGTAGTACTTGAATCGCTATTCACTCTGCCAGAATAGTTTTTAGGCTTGTTTAAAAGCACATACCTTGGGGGATCTGACTTAAGTCTTTGTCCATTGAATTTTATTTCATCAGTCTTACTCACACGTAATCCCATTTCAGTAACGCCAACACCATTAACCGTCACTACACCTGCTTCAATAAATTTATCGGCTTCTCTTCTGCTACAAATTCCTGCATTAGCAATGAATTTGTTCAATCTCATTTTTCCGTCATCCACAGTCTTTTTTTCATTCTGCTTAGTACGAAATGAAGATTTTGCTTTAGGATTTGGTTTTTCGCTAAAGTCTCTTCTAGTTTTACCTTCTCTTCTCATCTTGAAAATTTTTGCAAATATACTTAAAAAGCATTGGGGATATGTTCTATTTGGGTTTCATCTTTCCCAATGATAATATTGACTACATCAAATCTGATTTCATCTTCACTTGGGTGTTGCTCTAAATAGCCTTCAACAGCATCTTTATAAAGTGCTATTTTCTTTTTATCGATAGCGTCTGATGGTTTTCCAAATTTCTTACTCCCTCTAGTTTTTACCTCTGTAAAAATAAGAAAACCATCTTTTCTAGCAATAATATCAATTTTAGCTTTTTGAAAACGCCAATTTGTTTCTAGAATTGTAAACCCATCTCTTTGCAAAACCATAAACGCAATAAGCTCCCCTTCTTTTCCTAGTTTATTGTGTTTTTCCAACTAATTTAGGATTATTCTCTTTTCAACACTACCATCATCATAGATGTAAAATAAAGGGCCATCGTTTATTGTGTTAGCATTTCTTCCAAGAATATCAGTAGTGCGAATAAGTTGTTTATTTCTTGTATTTTCTTCTGAAATTGATGTGGTATTATTACAAGGTAATAAAGGAAATAAGAAAGCACTAGTGAAATCTAGTGCTTGTAAAAATAATGGACTGCTATTTCCTGCGCTACACCATTCGTGTCCTTCTCCAGAAAACACTAAATAATCATTTGTTAATCCTTCAATATTAGCCTTAGGATGTATTTCAGCCGCTCCACATAGAGTGAATACTGTTGGAATATTTAATCCTGGGCCACAGTTGTAATTAACTGTTTGATCTGCATCTCCTTGGCAACTTACTATTGGTTCATCACTAATGTCTATCCAGTTTATATCATTTATCCCTCCAGCAAAACTAACAACACCACTTACTTCTGATGAAAATCCATAATTACCAGCATCTCCTTCTAAATTACCGCCAATTGCACTTACAAGATCTTGTGGATTAAAGTCAACAGTTTGTCCCGTTAGTAAATCTGTATATGTTATAGAAATAGGTAAATCAGAGATGGAGTCAATATAGGATGAATGAATTGCAGCAACAGCACCAGCAGAGTAGCCTCCAATAAAAATAGCACTTCCATCAATACCATAAGGATTTCCATTTACTATACTTTTCCTAAAATATCTAATTGCACCTTTTATGTCAGAGACTACTTTCAATACGGTTGTATATTGTTCTTCCTGATATAAGGCAAAAGATTGAGGATCCATGGCTAAGCGATAATTAGCGCTAGCCGTTACATATCCCTTTTTAGCAAAGTTTTCACAGAAGTCTACGCAGTCTATTTCTGATTTATTTCCACCAAGAAAAGACCCTCCATGCATATACAAAATTACAGGCCTGTTTGTTACGGTATCCCCATTTGCAGTATATATATCCATTTTATGTTCATTGTCAGTATAAACATCAGAGTAGTTTACTTCGTTAATAGCTACGGAACTAAAAATTTCTGTTTGGTACCTTCCATTGCATTGAGCAAATATTAGAGAGTTAATAGAAATTAAAATAATGAGTGTAGCTAATTGTTTCATGGAATATACTTTAAATGGCTAATATAGTGGTTATTATGTACTAGTATTAGTTATTGTTGCTTAAGTTTTTCTAATTGCTGTTCAATTTGTTCATCTTCAATTTTATTAAATAAATGAGTTGCAGGATTTATTTTGTGGTTATCGTTGATAATAATTCCTCCAGCATCATTCCAATTCACGTTATCTAGGTTCAATAATCCTTTTAATTTTTCGGATGAAAAGGGCATAAAAGGCTCAGATAATACAGCTAGAGAAGCTGAAATTTGCATGGAAATATTCATAATAGTTTCTGTTCTTTTCTCGTCAGTCTTTTTCAACTTCCATGGCTCAGTGTCTGCTAAATATTTATTTCCTAGACGAGCTAAGTTCATCAGCTCGCCAAGCGCTTCACGGAAACGATATTTTTCAATTGAGGCACTAATTTTATCAGGAAATGCTTTTAGTTTCTCCAACACTTGCTCATCATAAGCTTCAAGAGTATTACATTTAGGGACAACTCCTTCCCAATATTTATTAGTTAAAACTACTACACGATTAATGAAGTTCCCAAATATAGCAACCAATTCATTGTTGTTCCTTGCTTGAAAATCGGCCCAAGTAAAATCAGTGTCTTTACTTTCAGGAGCTGTTGCGCATAATGCATAACGCAGAGCATCTTCTTGTTCTTTAAAATCTTCTAGATATTCATGCAACCAAATTGCCCAATTACGTGAAGTAGAAAGTTTTTTCCCCTCCAAATTCAAAAACTCATTTGCAGGCACATTGGTAGGTAAAATATACCCTTCGTGCGCCTTTAAGATAATTGGAAAAATAATACAGTGGAAAACGATATTGTCTTTCCCAATAAAATGTACCAATTCAGTTTCCTCATTTTTCCAGTAATCCTCCCAATTTTTATTATTGTCTGCGGCCCATTGTTTAGTTGCCGAAATATAACCAATAGGAGCATCTAGCCAAACATAAAGCACTTTACCATATGCATCTTTTACGGGAACTTTTACTCCCCAATCTAAATCGCGCGTCATGGCACGGGCTTGTAAACCTCCATCAATCCATGATTTACATTGACCAATTACTTGACTTCTCCAAGTTTTAGGGTCATGATGGTTTTTGCCATTAATGGTGCCATTTTCTATCCAAGGTTTTAACCATTCTTCATGCTTTTGCATTGGTAAATACCAGTGAGAAGTTTCTTTTTTTATAGGTGTTTTGCCACTTAAAGTTGAGGTTGGATTTATCAATTCTTCAGGGCTAAGTGCTGAACCACATTTTTCACATTGATCACCATAAGCTCCATCAGCATTACATTTAGGGCATTCGCCACTTATGTATCTATCCGCTAAGAACTGATTATTTTCTTCATCATAAAATTGTTCAGCTGTCTTTTTAGTGAACACATTTTTTTCTTCTAATGTTTTGAAAAAATCCTGAGCAGTCTCATGATGTAATTTATCAGAAGTTCTATGGTAAATACTAAAGTCAATACCAAAATCAGAAAATGCTTTTTTATTGATATTGTGGTATTTGTCTACAATTTCCTGTGGTGGCACTCCATCCTTTTTAGCGCGCAAAGTAATGGCAGCACCATGCTCGTCTGACCCGCAAACAAAAGCAACATCATGGCCTTTTCCTTTTAAATATCTAACATAAATATCGGCTGGTAAGTAGGCTCCCGCTATGTGTCCAATATGTAATGGTCCATTAGCGTAAGGTAGTGCGGATGTAACTGTGTATCTTTTTATACTCATTTCTCTCAGAAAAAATTATTTTCGCAAAGATAAGTTTTAGTTATTAGAAAATAGACACAAGACCGATACGCTTTTAGATACTAGATCTGAAACTAACAATAACAAAGTAAAATAATAAAAATGATAATTCCTGAAAAATTAGTGGTTGGTGATAAAATTGGTATTATTTCTACTGCCCGTAAAATTACTATAGAAGAATTAAAGCCTCCCATAAAAACGCTTGAAAGTTGGGGTTTGAAAGTTGTTTTGGGTGCTAATTTATTTCAAGAAGACGATCAATTCTCAGGAACAGTTGATCAAAGAACTAATGACTTGCAAATCATGATTGATGACAATAGTATTAAAGCAATTTTATGTGCTAGGGGAGGTTATGGTACTGTTCAGATAATTGATGCTATCAATTTTACAAATTTGAAAAAAAACTCAAAATGGATTGTTGGGTATAGTGATGCAACTGTATTGCATTCTCATTTGAATAATTTAGGAATGGCTAGTTTACATGCTACAATGCCCATCAATTTTGAAGGCAATACTAATGAAAGTTTGTGGTCATTAAAAAATGCTCTTTTTGGTAACTTAAATAATGTTGAATGTAAAGCGCATCCGCTTAATAAATTTGGAAAAATTGAGGGTGATGTTGTAGGAGGAAATCTTTCTATTCTCTATTCATTATTAGGTTCTTCATCGGATATTGACACGATAGGTAAGATTTTATTTATTGAAGATTTAGATGAGTATCTTTATCATATTGATAGAATGATGATGAATTTAAAACGTAATGGAATATTTGGGAACTTAAAAGGTCTAATTATTGGGGGAATGAGTGACATGAATGATAATTCTATCCCTTTTGGGAAAACAGCTGAACAAATAATTTTAGATTATACTAAGGGTTATGATTTCCCTATTTGTTTTGGATTTCCTGCAGGACATTTAGCTGATAACAGGTGCTTAATTTTAGGGATAAATTCTATATTGGAAATATGTGAAAATGGCGTAAGTTTGTCTCAAGAATAAAAAAGCTAAAAATTGGTTTAAGCTATAATTACTTTCTTAAAACCGTAGGTACTTTAAAATAGTCAGAATCTTTTTGTGGTGCATTTTTAAGTGCATTTTCTTGAGAAACTTCATGTTTTATTTCATCTATTCTTAATACATTTACTTCTTCACTTAAGTAAATTAAGGGTTCAATTCCTTCAGTCTCTATCTCAGATAATTTATCCACAAAACCAATAATCTTATCTAGGTCACTTTTCATTTTTCCAGCTTTTGAAGCATCAAATTTAAGTTTTGCTAGGCGTGATAAATCTGCTACTAATTTATCGTCAATGGTAATGTTATTGCTCATAATTTTTTAATTGTTCAAAAATAGTATTGTAAACCGAAAGATTAAAATTTTCTATGCTTTTTTCTTTTAAGCTATTTGGAGCAATAGCTTTATGGATTTTAACACGGACTATTCCAGGCCTACCTTTAAAGTATTGCTCTGGAAACATATTTTTACTGTCTGGCATAGTTATAGGCACTATTTTTATATTTTTATCCAATGCTAAACGAAAAGGACCGTTCTTAAATTTCTTTAGAAAAATATCTGATTTTGGTATCCCTCCTTCTGGAAAGATACACATGTTAATCCCCATTTTCAATTTTTCTCCTGCTTTTAGGAATGCACTATACGCGTTTCTTCTGTTTGCTCTATCGACAATAACAGAATTGTTTTTAAAGAAGTAGCCAAACAAAGGAATTTTTGCTATTTCAGCTTTTCCAATGTATTGTAAGGGCATGGGCAGTACAGCTAAAATAAAAGGGATATCTAAAGTGGAAACATGATTAGGGCAGAATATATATTGCTCCTTTTTGGATAGTTTTTCTTCCCACTCTACTTTAGGGAAAATGAAGGAAAGATATATTGTTAATTTTGACCAATAGCGGGCAATTTTAGCTACTATAATTTCATTTTTTACTATTGCAGTAAAGAAAAACAGAGCAGGCATAAATAGAATAAACACTAAAATAAACATTAGTAAAAACCATAAACGCCATATTGAACTTAAAAGATAGCCGACCCATTTCATATTGCAAAGATAAAAATCCTATTTTTACAACATCAAAATTTTAAAATAGAATGGCAAGAATATTAACAGGAATACAAAGCACAGGTACGCCACATCTAGGAAACTTATTAGGAGCCATCATTCCGGCTATTGAACTGTCAAAAAACAAGAAAAATGAAAGCTTATTTTTTATAGCTGATTTACACTCTTTTACAACTATTCGTGATGCAGAACAGTTGAGGGAAAATACTTATGCGACTGCAGCAGCTTGGCTGGCTTTTGGTTTTGATACTGAAAGAAATATTTTTTATAGACAATCAGATGTAACTCAAGTGTGTGAATTAACTTGGTATTTAAATTGTTTTTCTCCTTTCCAAAGACTACAATTGGCTCATTCTTTTAAAGATAAATCAGATAAAATTTCGGAGGTAAATGCAGGCCTGTTTATTTATCCAGTTCTTATGGCAGCTGATATTTTATTATATGATGCAAATATTGTTCCAGTAGGAAAGGATCAGGTTCAGCACCTAGAAATCACAAGAGATATTGCTTCAAGGTTTAATCATAAATACCCTAACTCCTTTGTTTTGCCTGAAACTAAAGTAGATGAAAGGGTGATGATTGTACCGGGAACTGATGGTCAAAAAATGAGTAAATCCTATAATAATTTTATTGATATTTTTCTTTCGGATAAAAATCTTAGAAAGCAAATAATGGGTATTAAAACCGATTCCACTCCTATGAAAGATAAGAAAGATGCGGATGTTTGTAATATTTATAAAATATACAAATTGCTTTCAACAGAAGAACAAGCAAATGCTTTATTTGAGAAATATGCGGCTGGAAACTATGGATATGGGCATGCTAAGCAAGAGCTTTTTGAATTGATTTGTGATACCTATTTTACAGAGAGAGAAAAATTTAATTACTTGATGGAAAACAAAACCATAATTGATAAAGAATTGGAGAAAGGTGCAGTCCAGGCAAGAATTATTGCTAAAGAAGTGCTTTTAAGAGTTAGAAAAAATATAGGATATTAATAATGCAGATTGATCAGCAAATTATTCATTTTTTAAATGAACATCATTTACTGACTTTGGCAACTAGCCAAAATGACAAGCCTTATTGCTGCAATCTCTTTTATGTGTATGATCAAGTGAGCAATCAGCTTATTTTTTCTACCGAAACAAAAACCAAGCATGCTCAAGATTTTATTACGAATACTAATGTTGCAGGAAGTGTCGCTTTAGAAACTAAAAATGTTAGCAAAATACAAGGTGTTCAATTACTAGGTACTATAGAAGAATTGAAGGGAGAGCGCTTAAAAATTGCGAAAGAACAATACATTAAAGCTTTTTCTTATGCTGCTAATATGGAATTACATCTTTGGGTCATGCCTCTCAATTTTATAAAAATGACCCACAATAAATTAGGTTTTGGTAAGAAGTTGATTTGGGAGAAGTAATTGTCTTATTGAAGCCATTCAACATCTAACGTCATATCTACACCACTATTAATAATATTAATTTCATCACCTTCAATGGTAATATACTCATTTGGTGTAAATCTACAGGATCCAATAAATTCATTCTCTCCTAATCCAGCAATCTGATCGCTATCATAAAGCTCTATAGTATATTCTTGTGATAGATTATTTATCGTATAAGGAAGGTTTTCTGTAAATAATATTGGAAATGACTCTATATTATCTTTAGAGTTTGATGAAGAGATATCTCCATTTCCTTGTTTTAGAACGTAGAAAACATCTGGATTTTCTGCTCCCAATATACCAATATCCCAATCAGACCCATTATTAGTCATAGGCATTGAATTCACTGTAATTCTAGTTAATTTTAATTCAGAAGGAGGATACTCACATGATCCGTCATCAACAGTTGCTGTTGAAAGGAAGTTTGTTGCAGAAGAATCTGTACAACCTTCAATGTTGGTAGTTGTGTTTGGTTTGCCGTCTTCCTTTTTGCAAGCAAAGATTAAAGTAGTTAACGTAAGTACAAGTAGTATTCTTTTCATGATAATTCTTTTCTCCAAATATAGAAAAAACAAACTATCGGTTTTTGTATTTGTTAAAAAGCTCTTTTTGATGGTTGTTTAAATCAATAGCAACTCCTTGTATATATGCTTTTTCTACGTTATTTGTGCGCATATCTAAAGCGTCCCCACTAGAGATAAAAAAAGTGGCATCCTTTCCTTTTTCAATAGAACCACAGTACTCATCTATGCCAAGAATTTGGGCAGTGTTTAAAGTAATGCTACTAATTGCTTTTTCATAATCTAATCCGTGAGCTACAGCAGTTCCTGCACTAAAAGGGAGGTTTCTAGCTCCCATTGCCTCCATCTCCCCTGCATAACTTAGGCAGAATAAAATTCCGGATTCTTGTAATTTTGCCGCTTGCATAAATGGTTCGTCTACTGGGCTGCCCACTTTACTTGGAAGCCTATGCACTCTGTTAAGGATAAGAGATATGTTATTTTCTTTCAATTCATCCACAATTTTAAGTGCATCTTCAGCCCCAACAATTACTGTTTTAGTAATAGAAAATTCATTCATAAACGAAATGACATCCAACATATCGCTTGCATTATTTGCATGTATATAAAGTGTCTTATTTCCGTTAAATAATCCTTTCATGCTTTCCATTCTTAAGTCCATTAAACTAGAGGATTTAGCATAAGAATTTGCTTTTTTGAAAAATCTTTTTAATTTAGTAATACTCTCGTTATATTTCTCATTTTCTTTATTAGTTCCAGGTTCTGCCCACCAACCACTTTGGTAGTAGGATGAAGGCCAGTTTAAGTGTATTCCATCATCTGTTCTTAAAGCCGCATCTTCCCAATTCCAACCTGCTAAATGCATTACTGAAGATTGTCCGGAAATAGTACCTCCTCTAGGTGTTACTTGAGCAATAAGTACACCATTACTTCTTACTGTCTTAGCTATTTTGGAATCAGTATTATAAGCGATAAGGGTGCGGACATTAGGATTTATTGATCCTGTTTCTTGGTAATCATTTGAGGCACGAACAGCATCAATTTCAGTAATTCCTAAAGTTGTGTTAGGGACAATAAATGCAGGATACAGATGCTTTCCGTGTACACGATAAATGGTATCAAAAGCACTTGGATCAATACGGATCCTTGTTGCGTCAGCAACCATATCAATTTTACCATTTAACATACTAATAGCAGCATTTTCAATTTTAGTTCCATTTCCTAAATGGGCAGTTGCTCCCATAAATAGGGTAGGTTTCTGTGCCTGTACAGCTATTGTAATCAATAGTGTAAAAAGAAGGTTTAAGTATTTTTTATTCATCATATTCAGTATCACAATGGTATAATTTTTCAATAGTAGGTTCGGGTTTTTGTTTTTTACCTCCAGTTGCATCTTCACTCATTTTCTGTATGATGCGCATGCGTTCCAATCGGTCTCTTTCTCGTAATTGTTTGTCAACTTCAACATCAAAAAGGAGCTTGCCATCCACATAAGTTTGTATTACTCTGGCATAAACTGAAAGCGGATTGTCTGTCCAAAGTACAATGTCGGCATCTTTTCCAATTTTGATACTTCCCATCTTATCATCAATATGCAACAATTTAGCAGGGTTTAAAGTCACCATCTTCCAAGCATCTTCTTCTGAAGTTCCTCCATATTTTACTGCCTTTGCAGCTTCTTGATTTAATCTTCTTCCCATCTCAGCATCATCAGAATTTATAGCAGTAATAACTCCTGCATTATTAAGTAGAGTTGCATTATAAGGAATAGCATCATTTACTTCAAATTTATAGGCCCACCAATCAGAAAAGGTTGAGCCGCCTGCACCATGTTTTTTCATTTTATCTGCTACTTTGTAACCTTCCAAAATATGTGTAAAAGTATTAATAGTAAAGCCCATAGAATCTCCAACATGCATAAGCATATTTATTTCGGATTGAATGTAGGAGTGACAAGTAATAAAGCGTTCGGAATTTAGGATTTCAACCAAAGCATTAAGCTCTAAATCTTCTCTTGGAGGAATTGACTTTACTTTTTCTTCTGAGCTGAGAGCATTAAAGTCTTGCCATTGTTTTTGGTAAGTTTTTGCTCGGTAAAAGGCGTCATAAAACACTTGTTCTACTCCCATACGAGTTTGCGGAAAACGGGTTCTCTCAAAATTTCCCCAATTACTTTGCTTCACATTTTCTCCTAGGGCAAATTTTATAAAACCATCTGCATTCTCTACTTTCATCTCTTCTGCGGCGCTTCCCCATCTTAATTTAATCATAGCAGCTTGGCCTCCAATTGGGTTTGCCGAACCGTGTAAAAGCTGTGATGCAACTGTACCTCCTGAAAGTTGGCGGTAAATATTATGATCATTGGGGTTTATCACATCTCCAATTCTTACTTCAGCACTTACCGCCTGGCTTCCTTCATTAACACCTCTACTTATGGCAATATGGGAGTGTTCGTCAATTATCCCACTAGTAACATGTTTACCAGTAGCATTAATTTGTGTAATTTTTACGGTCTCAGGGAATACAATTAATTCATCTAATTCTTTCCCAAGGGCAATAATCATTCCATTTGAAATGGCAATATCTGTATTCTCCAAAATTCCCTCTTGCTCATTTGTCCATATTGTTGCGTTTCTGAAGATGATATTTTCAGCTTTGGGAGGACTTGTAAATCCGTGTGCTTTATTAGGCAACCAAACTGATGGAATTAAACTATCAATTGTTAATATAAAGGCTTTTTTAGTCTCTTTAAAAAGAGAATCTCTTTGAAGTTTAAAGGTATGATACATCCCTAGACTATCTTGATATTTACCTTTAATATTCCCGTTATGAAATTTAGCAAAAGCTCTAAATACGCCATTTTTAGTACTGATATTAATATTTACCCCTTCTAGAGTTGTTTTGAGCGCAAGGGAATCTAATGCAAAAATAGTTGCTTTTGGTTTTTTCATACTTCCCTTAATGACAACCAATTTATTTTCAAATTCTTTATTACTTAAAGTATAGTACCCTCTTATATCAATTTCCTGTTTTTTAGTAATGATCTGTTTTTCTCCGGCGGTCCAGTTTTCATAAATTTTACCATTCTCAAAAATATCTTTAGAGGCAATAAAGAAATTGGCTAAATATCCACTGTCTAAAATCCCAATTTTATGATCCATTGCAATAAGTTGTGCAGGAGTAGTGGTAAGTGCGGCAAGTGCATCTTTTTTGCTAAGTCCTTTTTTAATTGCTAGTCGTAAATTAGTTATAAAATTACTTTCCTTATCTAATCCAGAAGAAGTAATACAAAACTCAACTTCATTTTGGGCAAGTATACTAGCGTTGAAAGGAGCAGTTTCCCAATCCTTTAGTTTGTGTAAACTAATCCATTCTGCTGTTTCAGGGTTATCCACATCATAGGAATTAGGGAAATTAAGCGGAATAATTATTGGAAATTCAGTTGCAGCTACTTCCTCAATTCTACTGTATTCCTTTCCATTTCCTTTTATGATAAAATCAATTTCAAACTCATTTGCAATTTTATACACTCGGCTATAATCTAACTCATCATTTACTGCAAAAATATGAGGCAATTCTTGGTTATTATTTACAGCAGCATAGGAGAGATTAGTTTGATTATTCTGTGCAGAATACCATTCAGCATCCAAAAATGTTTGTCTAATTAAGGCGATACTTCCCATTAATGAAGAAGGGTTTTTTTGTCTTGATACTCCTTTTTTAAAGGAAAAATAATTTGCTGCTTGTGGCAGAATTATATTTTCATGTTCGCTTTTTTCTGAAAGTAGCACCAAAGAACCGGTACCTCTTAATATACCATCTTGTACATGAGAAAGTACTGCTCCAAAACCATTTTTAAGGTAAGCAGTAGCTGATTTTTTATCTGTAACAAACTTTGCGCTTGCGTCTATTTCAGGATGAATGGCTTCATTCCAATGGTAAGCACCAGCTTTATTGCTTTCGTACTGTGGACGATAACTGTATTGTCCTTTTTTAGCTTTTTTCAAGCCATAATCTGAATATAAATCAATAAAAGAAGGGTAGATGTAATCTCCATTCAAATCATGAATAATGGCTCCAGTTGGGATCTTCAAACTAGTGTCTGCCGCAATGATTTTATCCCCTTGTATAATGAGTGTTCCGTTTTCTATTTCACTAGAGGGATTTAAAATAATATGGGCATTGGTAAAGACATGAATAGGTTCAAAATTCTGGGCCACTCCATTAACAGAAAAAGTTTCTTGACCTAAAAGGGTATAAAAACTTAGGATAGTAAAAAGGATAGTAAATTGTAATCTCATTTGAAAGGGATAATAATAAAGCCGTGAAATTAGCAAATTAAGTTGAAATTTATTTGTTTATTTGTCAATAAAAATATTTTTATATGACTGCACAAAAAATGAACTTAATTAACGTATTCACTTTGATTTCACTAGGTTTATGGGGTTATATTGATGTTAGTAATTATACATTAGATACAATTGTTTCATTTGAGCATTGGACTGCATTGATTACTGTTTTATTTGGAATTATTTTATTGTTGTGTAATAAAGGAATTCAGAATAGTAACAAAGCTATTGCTCATATCGCTGTTGTATTAACACTCTTAGTTCTAATTGCTCTTGTAGGGAAAAGACTACCTATATCTATAGATCAAGGAGGTGTTGGGCTATTTCGTGTTTTAGCAATGAGTTTATCTTCTTTCATTGCTTTTATTGCGTTTATTAGAAGTTTTATAGAAAATAGAAAAAAGGCATCATAGCCATTTAGTAACTTACTTTAATAATTAATGGAAAAAGCTGTACTAATTGGTTTAATTACACCTGATGTCACGAAAGAACAAGCATACGAATATTTGGATGAACTTGCTTTCTTGGCTGATACCGCAGGAGCAAAACCAGTTAGAAATTTTACCCAAAAATTACCTCACCCAGACAATAAAACATTTTTAGGAAAGGGGAAAATTGAGGAGGTGCGAATTTATGCAGAAGAAAATAAAATAAAGCTTATTATTTTTGATGATGATTTAAGTCCGTCACAAATAAGAAACATTGAGAAAATTTTTGGAGAGGAGACGAAAGTACTAGATAGAAGTAATCTGATATTAGATATTTTTGCAAGTAGAGCCCAAACCGCACAAGCTCGTACGCAAGTTGAGTTGGCACAATACCAATATTTATTACCAAGACTTACAAGGATGTGGACTCACCTTGAACGACAAAAAGGGGGGATTGGAATGAGAGGGCCAGGGGAAACACAAATTGAAACGGATAGAAGGATTATTAAAGATAAAATTGCGCTGTTAAAAAAGAAGTTAGAAAAAATTGATAAGCAAAGTTTCACGCGCAGGAAAGGCAGACAAGATATGATAAGAGTTGCCTTAGTTGGGTATACCAATACAGGCAAATCAACCTTAATGAATACCTTAGCAAAGTCAGATATTTTTGCAGAAAACAAATTGTTTGCTACTTTGGATACTACCGTAAGAAAGGTAGTAATTGGTAATTTACCTTTTTTACTAACCGATACTGTCGGCTTTATTCGTAAGCTACCTCATCAGTTGGTGGAAAGTTTTAAGTCAACTTTGGATGAAGTGCGTGAATCAGACTTACTGGTGCATGTAGTAGATATTTCAAATCCTAAATTTGAAGAACAAATAGAAATAGTAAACAAAACTATTATTGAACTTGGGGTAACTGACAAACCTATTTTAATTGTATTCAATAAAATTGATGCCTATACTTTTATTCCAAAAGAGGAAGATGATTTAACACCAATACTTCCTGAAAATATCTCCTTAGAAGAATTGCAAAAAACTTGGATGGCAAAATTAGATGAAGAAAGTATATTTATTTCAGCTTTAAATAAAACTCATTTTGATGAGTTAAAGGACTTGCTTTATGTTAAGATTAAGCAATTACATGAAGTGAGATATCCTTACAATAATTTCCTGTACTAAGCAAAACTCTGCAAGTCGGAAAGTTTTTTATAATGTCCGTTTTGAGTAATCAAATCTTGGTGTGTTCCTCTTTCAATAATACTTCCGTTTTCTAAAACTAGAATCTCATCCGCATTTTGTATAGTGGATAGTCTATGTGCAATTACTAGTGATGTACGCGAATGCATCAATTTATTTAAAGCATCCTGTACTAAGCGTTCCGACTCTGTGTCCAAGGAAGATGTAGCCTCATCCAAAATTAATATCTCAGGGTTTTTTAGGATTGCCCTAGCGATACTTAGTCTTTGTTTTTGCCCTCCAGAAAGTTTATTTCCGCTATCTCCAATATTGGTGTTGTACCCATTTTCTGTAGCTTTAATAAACTCATGTGCATTTGCAATCTTAGCTGCTTCCATTACTTCTTGTTCGCTAGAGTTAACATTTCCTAAACGAATATTGTTAAAAATAGTATCGTTAAACAAAATAGAGTCTTGACTTACGATTCCCATTAAAGAACGTAAATCGTCCAAAGCAATTTCTTTTATATTGTTCTTGTCAATAAGGATTTCGCCTTTATTAATGTCGTAAAATCGGGCTAACAAATCCGCTAAAGTAGATTTACCACTTCCTGATTGTCCAACTAAAGCAACCATTTTTCCTTTGCCAATGGAAAAATTAATATCCTTTAGTACTTCTTGCTTCTCATAGGAGAAAGTAAGATTTTTAAATTCAATTTGATTATTGAGGAGTTTAATTTGTTTTGGATTTTCAGCTTCAACAATTTCATTGTCAGCATCTAGTATTTCATAGACTCTTTGTGCAGAGGCACTTCCCTTTTGTATATGGTAATATGAGGTAGTTAAGGATTTGGCAGGTGGGATAATTTGGGAAAAGATAAGAATATAGCCAATAAATTCTTGAGCAGTTAATTCTCCATTAGCACTTAATACTAGCTGACCGCCAAACCACATAACAATAACCATAACGATAGTACTCAAAAACTCACTCATAGGGGATGAAAGGTCTTTTTTCCTTAATAATTTCGTCATGATACTTTTATACTCAATACTATCTTTTTCAAAGTTTTTATTGATATGACTTTCAGCATTAAATGCTTTTATGATTCGTAATCCAGAAATATTTTCATCAATAATGGAGAGTAAATCCCCCATTTTGTTTTGTCCTCTGTCAGATGATTTTTTTAGTGACTTACCTATAACCCCAATAATAACGCCAGTAACAGGAAAGAGCAGAACAACAAATATTGTAAGCTGTGGGCTTATCACTATAAGTGTTGCTAGGTAAATAATTATATTTAAAGGGTCCTTAAATATCATTTCTAAGGAACTCATAATTGACCATTCTATTTCTACAAGGTCAGAAGTCATACGAGCTGTGATATCGCCTTTTCTTTTTTCAGTAAAGAAAGGAAGTGGCAAGGATATCACTTTTTTATGCAAGTCCATACGCAGGTCGTGTACAACTCCATTACGAATAGGCGTTAAAAAATAAAGGGATAAATAACGAAACAGATTTCTGAAAAAAAAGGTAACTAACACCAAAATACAAATGAAAAATAAGGCCTCTATCTTTCCTTTTTCGTCAACAATGGAGCTTATGATGGCGTAAAAGTTGTCTTTTAAGGCTGCTGCATTAAGGCTTAGCGGTGGAGGATTGTATACCTTTTCTTGTGTTTCAAAAAGGATTCCTAAGAATGGGACAACCATTGTTAAGGAAACTAAAGAAAATAAAACACTTAGCACATTGAAAAAAATATTCAGTAGTGCAAATGGTAAATAAGGCTTTACATATTTTAATATTCGTAAGAAATAATGCATTGTGCAAAGATAAGAAAGGTTTCCCTATTTTTGCACTTATGGAATCAACAAGACAAAAAAAGGTATCGCGTTTAATTCAGAAAGAACTTTCTGTAATTTTTCAGCAGAATACTCAAGAGATATTAGGGAATATAATGGTGAGTTTAACTATTGTTCGTATTTCTCCTGATTTGGCTGATGCCAATATTTTTCTAAGTATTTTTCCTGTTGATGACCCTGAAGCTGCCCTAAAAGTAATTAAAAGCAATACGGTAATGATTCGTAAAAAACTGGGTGAAAGCGTGAGAAATCAATTACGTATTGTACCAACACTTCAATTTCATTTGGATGATTCGGCTGCATATGCTGAAGAGATTGACCGATTATTGAAAAAATAAAGCTGAATGAATTTCCCATTTTTTATTGCCAAACGCTATTTTACAACTAAGAAAAGTAGCAGTTTTGTGCATATAATTTCTTGGGTTTCACTATTTGGAGTATCCATTGGTACAGCTGCACTTATTTTGGTTCTATCTGTTTTTAATGGTTTTGAGGATTTGGTTTTAAGTATGTATAATTCCTTTGATCCACATTTAAAAATCACTTCTGCTGAAGGTAAAACTTTTAATCCTAATGAAGCTAAAACTTTACTGCTTACAGTTGAAGAAATAGAAACTTCAGCATTGGTGTTAGAGGAAAAAGTACTCTTAAAATATCAAGAAAAGGAATATATAGCTACTGCTAAGGGAGTAAGTGATGAATATTTGGAACTTACAAATTTTAATTCTTTATTAGTTGATGGGGAGTATATTAACGGTTTTGAAAGCAATAATGTAGCTGTTGTAGGTAGGGGAGTTGCCTACTATTTATCTATGGGTATTGGCTCTATGTTTGAACAATTGAGCGTGTTTATGCCAAATAGAAATAGTACAACCTTATTGAATCCATCTACTGCGTTTGAGCAATCGGCTGTGCTACCCGTTGGAGTTTTTGGAGTTCAAGCTGAGGTGGATGCCGCATATATTATTACCCCTTTATTGTTTGTCCAGCAATTAGCAGAACGAGATAATGAAGTTTCAGCCATTGAAATAAAACTAAAAGATGAAGGGCAGATGATTGCTCTCCAAAAGCAATTACAAAAAGTACTAGGTCCTAAGTATATGATTAAAAATCGCCTTCAGCAACAGGAATTTCTTTACAAAATATTGAATACCGAAAAGCTAGCTGTTTTCTTAATCCTTACTTTTATTATGATAATTGCTACCTTTAATATTATCGGTTCGCTTAGTATGCTTATGCTAGATAAGAAAAAAGATATTTCTACTCTAAGAAGCTTGGGTTGTACCGTTCAAGATATCCAATCACTATTTTTTAAAAAGAGTATGCTTACCATAGTCTTAGGCACAGGTATAGGTTTGATTATAGGCTTAGGACTTGCTTTTTTACAACAAACTTTTGGTTTTATAAGTATGGGTGGGGGTAGTTTTGTAATCAATACTTACCCTATTGCTATCGCTTTTTTGGATGTGTTATTAGTTAGTGTTACCGTATTTATAATTGGAGTATTAGCTTCATGGTATCCTGCAAAATTGCTTGGCAGAAAACTATTTAAAAAATAACCTCAGCAAATTTATTTGCTACATCATCTAAAATTGCGTGTACTTCTTCAGGGTTGTCGCTTGTTACCATTTTTATGCGATAATCTTTAAAATGAGGAATGCCTTTAAAATAATTAGTGTAGTGACGTTTCATTTCTGCAATACCAAGTATTTGACCTTTCCACTCAATAGAATGTTTTAGGTGCTGCTTACAAGCAATTACTCTATCGGCAATAGTGGGTGGAGCTAAATGCTCTCCCGTTTTTAGGTAATGTTTTATCTCGTTAAATATCCAAGGATATCCAATAGCAGCACGTCCAATCATTACCCCATCTACTCCATATTTATTTTTTACTTCTGCTACTTTTTCAGGTGAATTCACATCTCCATTTCCAAAAATAGGAATGTGCATTCTAGAATTATTTTTTACATCTCCAATTAAAGTCCAATCAGCATCTCCTTTATACATTTGTTTACGGGTACGCCCATGAATGGATAGGGCTTGTATCCCTACATCTTGTAATTGTTCCGCAACTTCAACTATATACTTTGTATTGTCATCCCAGCCTAAGCGTGTTTTTACAGTAACGGGCAGGTGAGTAGCCTTTACAATTTCTTTGGTCATGGCTACCATCTTTGGGATGTCAAGCAATATCCCCGCACCAGCTCCCTTGTTAGCTACTTTTTTAACTGGGCAACCAAAATTAATATCAATGAATTCAGGTTTTGCAGCAGCACATATTTCAGTAGCTTGTCGCATGGATTCAATGTCATAACCAAATATTTGTATTCCAATTGGGCGTTCAAAATCATAGATATCCAACTTCATTACACTCTTGTCAGCATCACGAATTAGACCTTCTGAAGAGATAAATTCTGTGTACATTACATCTGCACCATTCTGTTTACATAAAGCACGAAAAGGTGGGTCACTAACATCCTCCATTGGTGCTAATAATAAAGGGAATTCCCCTACATCAATATTTCCTATCTTTACGCCCATATTTTGCAAAAATACATAATAATGAGATTAAAAGGGATATTTAAAGACAAGTCATCAACTAGTAAATTAGGAATTTTGTTTCTAATGATGGTAGTATCAGTCATACTACACACTTTGCTGGCTCAAGCGGGTATCGTATTCTTTACTGATGTAACTTTAATGGCGGTAAGTATGATGCAATTTACCAGCCAGTCCGAAATAGATGCCGTTAAATTTATACAAATGTTCAGTGCAATAGGTTTATTTATCACACCTACTTTACTGTATGCCTATTTATGTGATTTTGATTTAAAGTTAAAGTTAAATTTTAACCGACAGACGCTACTGTTGGCTATTGCTATTATGTTATTGATTAATCCTTTTATTGCTTTTATTTACGAATGGAATATGAGTTTTAATATTCCTGATTGGATGTTGGTATTTGATGATAATGCAGAAAAGATTACCAAATACTTTTTAAAAATGAATACGCTTGGCGATTTGCTTTTCAATTTACTAGTAATAGCCATTATACCAGCATTAGGGGAGGAACTTTTGTTCAGAGGCTACTTGCAGCAAAGGATGACCCACTGGTTAGGGAAACCACATGTGGCAATTATCATTACGGCTATTCTGTTTAGTGCAATCCACATGCAGTTTCAGGGTTTTTTACCAAGATTTGTACTAGGTTTAGTGTTAGGCTACTTATTTTATTGGAGTTGCTCTCTTTGGCTCCCTATCATAGCACACTTGCTAAATAATGCTATGGCTGTTACCTTTGCTTATCCTACTTTTTCTGATTATGCCTACTTAGCTGAAAACACAGCAACATGGCAGGAAGCCTTTTTTAGTTTTATGGCAGTAGGGCTATTGGTTTTTCTTCTTCAGAAAAATTTGAGCATAAAAAAAGGCTGATTAATCAGCCTCTTTTAAATTTTTAATATCTAACTGCTAATGACTAGTTTTTAATAATCTCCTTTTCTAGTAGAATAATTAATTTTTAGTGCATTTGCTTTTCTGAGTTCCTGTTTTACATCAGTAATAATTCCCATTCTTACGGTTTCATCTGCCTTAATAGATGTAGTCATGTAAGGAATTTCTTTTTCGTCTCTTGCTTCACGCTCTGTAGCAATAAATTCTTGAATTTCACTAACCTCAGCAAAAGCATCATTTAATTGAATACGAGCAGCACTACCATAAGAAGCTTGCATTCTTTTAACTGGTGAACCAATATAAATATAACTAACTAATGATTTCTTTTCCATTTTCTTTATCTCAGTAGCTTTTGGCGTTAACACATCAACAAACAATGTTGTTTCACGCATTACTGTAGTCACCATGAAAAAGAAAAGTAACATAAAAACAATATCTGGCAGAGATGCAGTTGATATAGCTGGCATTCCTTTTTTACCTCCTTTTCTGAATTTACTCATTATGAATCTCCTCCTATATTTTTTGGTTCCGCTTCAGATATTTTCTGAGGGTACATTTTTCTAATTTCCTTTTTTTGCGTTTTATTTAAATTAGCATAACGCTCGCCAAATTTATTCAATGCAGCTTTGTTTCTTAACTCATTGTAGGCAGCAGCAAGTTCATTTTGCACACGAATATAAGTCATGTACTCAGTTCCTCTATCATTTTGCAATGAGATAATTGCCTTTTCAGGATTTTCTGATGAATTGGCATCTCTACCGTTATTATCAATAAATTCCTTTGCTCCATCTCTTAATTGTGAAATATCCATTAACTCTCCCTCAACCAATAACTGATTGTTGGTGTTAATCAATACTACATATATATTTTTAGCATGAATTTGCGGATCTTCATCTTGCAATTCTTCCTCAGGCATAGGAGGTAGTTTACGAGCAATACCCGTATCGACATCCATAGTAGTAGTTACCAAGAAAAAGATAAGTAACAAGAAGGCAATGTCGGCCATTGATCCTGCATTAATTTCGGGCAACCCTCTTCTTGAACTAGCCATTATTTAGCAAATGATTTTGATAATTCAGCATATAAAACTGCACCTATAGCACCAATAGCTAATATGTAAAATGTAGTTAATCCCATTCCTACTTGTTTAGCAGTTGAAGCTGTGATTTCATATTTTTCATACGAACCTAAAACTTCATTAGAAGCCATAAGGTAGGATAAAAGAATTATAACAAAAAGTCCACCAATAGTGTATAGCGTTTTTTTAGCATTATTAGTTTTCTGAATCATTTGTTTGATGCCAAAACCAATTGCTGCAAAAGCTGCAAAAGCAACCATCACGTAAGTTAATATGATTCCTATATTAATTAAACTTTCCATGATTATTTGTTTTTAACCAATAAGTCAATTAAAGAGATAGAAGAATCTTCCATTGAGTTAACAATTGAATCTACTTTTGCAATTAAGTAATTATAGAAAACTTGAAGAATCATTGCTACAATAAGACCAAATACAGTAGTTAAAAGTGCAACTTTAATACCTCCAGCCACTAATGATGGAGAAATATCTCCTGCAGCTTCAATAGCATCAAAGGCTCCAATCATACCAATTACAGTACCCATAAATCCAAGCATAGGAGCAAGTGCAATAAATAATGAAATCCAAGATAATCCTTTTTCTAAAAGTCCCATTTGAACTGAACCGTAAGCAACAATTGATTTTTCGACCATATCAACTCCTTCATCTGAACGCTCTAAGCCTTGATAGAAAATTGATGCTACAGGTCCTTTTGTATTTCTACAAACTTCTTGTGCAGCCTCAACACCTCCTGATTTTAAAGCTACTTCAACATCATTTAAAAGTTTGTCAGTATCAGTAGTTGCCATGTTTAAATAGAGTATTCTTTCAATTGCTAAAGCTAATCCTAAGATTAAACATAATAATACAATCCCCATAAAGCCAGGCCCACCTTCAATAAATTTTTGTTTAATGATTTGGTGAAATGATGCTTCTTCAGCTACTATTTCTTCTTCAATTTGTGCAGGTGCTTGTTCAGTTTCTACAGTAGTAGTAACTGTTTCTTCTGCTACAATAGTATCATTAGAATCTTGTGCATAAACAGTGTAAGTCCCAGCAAGGAATAATCCTAAAAGGGCAATTAAGGCAAATTTGTTTTTCATTTTTGTTTAAATTATTAGTGTAATTAAATTTTCGTGTGGCAAATTTATAAAAATATTATAAAGCGGCCTCAAATCTTTTGTTTACTTCCTCCCAGTTGATTACATTGAAGAATGCATTAATGTAATCTGGTCTTCTGTTTTGGTAGTTTAAGTAGTAAGCATGCTCCCAAACATCTAAACATAAAACAGGAGTACATCCGCATTGATCATCCATTAATGGGTTGTCTTGGTTTGCAGTTGAAGATACTTTAAGCTTTCCGTCCTTTACACCTAGCCAAGCCCAACCAGAACCAAATCTTGTTCCTGCTGCTGCTGAAAAAGTATTTTTAAACTCTTCAAAAGAACCAAATTCTTTATTTATTGCTCCTGCAATTGCTCCTGTTGGTTCTCCACCGCCATTTGGACTCATAATGTTCCAGAATAAACAGTGGTTAAAATATCCTCCACCATTGTTTCTTGCTCCACCACTTAAGCCTGGAGTTGCGCAAATTTCTTCAATTGATTTCCCTGCCAAATCTGTTCCTTCAATAGCATTGTTTAAGTTGTTTGTATATCCATTATGATGTTTACTATGGTGAATCTCCATAGTTCTAGCATCAATATGTGGTTCTAACGCATCATAAGCGTAAGGTAATTTTGGTAATTCGAATGACATAATTTTTTGTTTTTTTAGTTGTTTATAATAGTATTTGCCAAGCATCTTCTGCTTTTCCTTGGCTTAATAATTCTTTGGCTAAGATATGTTTTTCTTCTGTATTTTTTTTATCTATAGGAGTAAACTCTTTTTTTGCAGGAATATTCTCTGCTGAAGCTAAAATTGCAAGTTCGTTTCCAGTCAAAATTACAGATTTTCTAATTTCTTCTGGTAGGTTGTCAATTCCCATACCCATTCTTGAAATTGGTTTTGCAATTTCATAAAGCGAATCCTTGTTTGTTTTTCCATACCAATTGGCTCCCAACCTGCTTACAATATTTAGTTTAAATGGATCAATAGCATTGTTCTCGTCTAAAACAGATTCATCAATATGCATTTTTAAAACTTCACAAAGCACTAAACTACCCGCGCCCCCTTCTTCTCCTAAAGTAATTACTTCATTTACCTTACATTCAAAGTTTATAGGGGATTCTTTTATTCTTGAAGGGATTATTAAATCTGATTTTATTTCTGTAAATCCTGCTTTTTCAAACTCGTTTGTTTCTTTGTCAAAATCACATGAAGCCAAAGAAACTTGCTGAGCAATTTCTTCTGTTACTAATGAAATCACGCATTCCTTTACTTGATGTACATTATCCAAAGTATGTTTTGAAGTGTTATTTCTTACTCTCCTTACAGGAGAAAAAACTAAGATTGGCGGGTTTACAGAGAATACATTAAAAAAGGAAAACGGACTTAAATTTTCATTTCCTTCTGAATCAATAGTACTTACAAATGCAATGGGTCTTGGGGTTACTGCAGCAGATAAATATTGGTATAATCCAGCTGTTTCTCCTGATTGTATATCTATTGTCTTAATCATTTTTTTAATTTTAATAAGGAGTGATTGCTATCTGACTTTATAATCTTATTGGTTATTTTTCCTAACCCTTCAATCTGCATTTCAATCTCATCATTCTCTTGTATCCACCTTTCTATATAATCAGGATTTTTTCTCTTTTCAGTTCCATTTAATTCTAGCAAACAACCTGTACCTACAGTACCTGATCCTATAATATCTCCTGGGAAAAGTTCTACTCCATAAGATGCTCTTTCAATAATTTCAGCAAAAGTCCAATTCATATCTTTTGCATTACCTTTAGACAATAACTCTCCGTTTATATAACAACTCATTTGTAAATCATATTTTTTTCCAAAAGGAGTGTCGATACTTTTACTTTCTATCTCGTTAGGAGTTACTAAATAAGGGCCAATAACATTGGCGAAATCCTTTCCTTTTGCAGGGCCTAAATTTAGCTTCATCTCTTCTATTTGTAGTCTTCTTGCGCTTAAGTCATTTAAAATACAAAAACCTGCAATGTGATCATCTGCATCTTTAGATAATATGTTTTTCCCGCCTTTTCCAATTACTATGGCAAATTCTAATTCATAGTCTAGCCTGTAAAAATGATCAGGCATGAGTTCTATATTCTGACTATCCGCAAACATGGTGTTATGGTTCGAAAAATAAAATACCGGAAACTCATCAAACTCTGGAATCATCTCTACACCTCTATTTTTTCTAGATGTTTCTACATGTTGCCTAAAAGCGTAAGCATCTCTAAAGGAAGTAGGTTTTGGAATGACAGGCAATACAGTAATATCCTCAATATCGTGTTTTAAACAATCGTTATTGCTAATAAAATTGGCAACTTGATCTTGATAATCTTTAAGTTGAATTAGATCTACTAATGAGATGTTTCCAAAGCAATTATTCAGGTTATAAACCGACTGATTTTGTAACACTCCAATTTGTGGAGTATCCAAATTTTTTATTTTATAAGTAAGGAGTTTCATTAGTAGGGCAAAATTATCATTTTTATTTTAGGGATGATATAATTCATGCCTTGTTTATGTTTTAAGTCCTATATTTGCATAAAAATAACTGTATGCCAAGATATCATAAATTAGGAAAAATGCCTCATAAAAGGCATACTACTTTTAGAAAAGAGGATGGGAATATCCATTATGAAGAATTGTTTGGAACTATTGGTTTTGAAGGAATGTCTTCACTTTTATATCATTTACAAAGACCAACTCAGGTTAAGGATATTAAAAAAGCTTATTCAGTAGCGCCAGAAATTGCAGTTGATAAAAATCTAAAAGCCTATATGCTGAATGGATTTGATGCTCCTAAAGTTGCTGATCATTTAGAAAGTAGAATTTCTATAATGCTAAATAATGATTTGAACATCTTACTTTCTGCTCCGACTAATTTGGAGGAGGATTATTTCTATAAAAACACAGATGGGGATGAAGTAATTTTTGTTCATAAAGGGAGAGGTACACTAAGGACTTTTGTTGGAAATATAAAGTTTAAAGAAGGAGATTATTTAGTAATTCCTAGAGGAATTATCTATACCATGAAATACGATAGTGCAGATAACAGATTGTTTATTGTGGAATCTTACACACCCGTTTATACGCCTAAAAGATATCGCAATCATTTTGGCCAGTTACTAGAAAACTCTCCTTATTGTGAGCGTGATATAAGAGTGCCAGAAGAGTTAGAAACGCATGATGAAAAAGGAGATTTTATCATTAAGATAAAGAAGGAGCAAATGATACATGAATATACTTATGCATCACATCCTTTTGATGTAGCAGGGTGGGATGGATTTAATTTTCCTTATGCATTTTCAATTCATGATTTTGAACCTATTACAGGTAGAGTGCATCAGCCACCACCAGTACACCAAACTTTCGAAACTTCTAGATTTGTAATTTGTTCATTTGTACCTAGAATGTATGATTATCATCCCGAATCTATTCCTGCACCTTATAACCACTCAAATATTGATTCGGATGAGGTTCTTTATTATGTAGATGGAGATTTTATGAGTAGAAATCATGTGGATCAAGGATCTATTTCCTTGCATCCTGCAGGCATTCCTCACGGGCCTCACCCTGGAACTGCAGAAAAAAGTATAGGTCAAACAAAAACAGATGAATTAGCTGTAATGGTTGATACATTTGCACCGCTTAAATTAACAAAAGCAGCCATTGAACTTTCTGATGGCAAGTACCATAAATCATGGCTGGATTAAATAGATATTAGAATGAAAGACGATTTAACAAAAACAAATAATACAACATATTCTTTAGAGAAAATATTTCCAGAAGCACAGGATTTTTTACCACTTTTAGGAACAGATTATGTAGAATTTTATGTTGGAAACGCCAAGCAAGCAGCACATTTTTATAAAACTGCTTTTGGATTTCAATCTTTGGCTTATGCAGGTTTGGAAACAGGAGTTACTGACAGAACCTCTTATGTTTTGGTGCAGGATAAAATCCGTTTGGTATTTACTACTCCAATGCCAGGGGAGAATAATGAAATTTTTGATCACATAAAA
>Ga0209482_1000344_pt1 | contig 41524 bp, 54 predicted proteins | sample CoawatmetaG10DNA_FD_187512 | JGI IMG/M metagenome (GOLD analysis project Ga0209482, IMG submission 187512) | Marine microbial communities from the West Antarctic Peninsula - Coastal water metaG104-DNA (SPAdes) (version 2) | ecosystem: Environmental > Aquatic > Marine > Coastal ...
CTTAGTACTTTCTTTACTGTGGTGTCACCATTATAAGATGGAAATGCTGCTCCCGCATCTTGCTTAACAGTGATTATATCACCTTCTTTAAGTCCATGACCTTGAGGGAAAAATAGATTCATATAACCCGCACCTACTCCATCACCACCTTGAAACTGAACAAAATTTGTTCCCGCATCTGCGTCTATCATCATTTGAACATAGCTTTGAGGGTCTACATTAGGGCAATTAGTATCGCCTTCGCAGAACACATTGTCGTAAAACCGAATAGACCTTCTTTTTGTAGCCATGTATATAGCTACTCCCGTTAATGCTACCACTGAGGATATTGCAATTATTTTTTTCTTATCTAACTTCATGTCTTAATTTTTTTTCATAGCCCATACAAATAATAGCCCCGATATAAATACAGCACCACCCGATGCATATAGTAATGTAGTGTTATGTCTTAATTCCTTTTCTCTCATTGCAATTTCATTTTGCAATACTTGCAATGTAGCATTAGTTTGCCATTGGATTACATCAATCTCTTGTTGAAGACCTATCCGCATCATTCCCATATTCTTAATGGCAACATTTGCAGCTCTAGCCTTCTCCATTCCATTGACAACCATACCAATACCTACAATAACAGCTACTATAGCAATTACTTGACCTACTACGGGAATCCAAGCAACTCCCGCAATGGCAGAACCTTCAGCAGCTACAGCGGGAACTAAGGTAGTCGTAACTCCCGTACTAAGTCCACCTACACCCGCAGCACTACCCGCCTTGATAGCGGAGTCTTTTATTGCTTGAGAAGAGTTTTTAGCCAACTCATTAACCGCATTTGCAGCCATAGTCTCAGCAACAGCTAGAGCTAATTGTTTTTCTATATCCTCATCATCTCCCGATGCATTTAGATGCTTTGCTCTTTTTAGTATGGAGTTGTATGTTTTCATGCTATTTTTTTCTTACCTTTAAAAGAACCACGATTGTTACTAGAACACCCGCACCTATCAAGCCTACCTTAACCATGTTAGACATACCAACATCAGTCTTTGAGGCTAACAAGCTTTTCTGCAAGTCAGTTACGGCATTACCCGCATCTTGCCATTCCGTTTCATCACAAGTATTATAGTCGTCTCCTTGAGAGGTTCTAGCACCATCAGCCCAATCTCTTATTTCAGCCCATTTAGCCATGTCAATATCAGCACGACATTTACACTTTTTACCTAAGCTACCACACTCTTCATGTCTATCGTATGCATCGTCATATTGTAAAGATGATTGAAAATATATATCCTCAATAACTTCACATGATTGGTAAAGAACACTACTAGGAGTTCTAACTTCAGCGTATGATGGCTCTTCTGTTGAACCGTCTTTAGTCAGACCCCAATCTCTAAGAATAATCCCCGCATATTTACGACCTTTTCCTCTTCTTTTATTTCCGCCCCACCATGCACAATTATTAGTTGAATCTTTAGCGAGTCCCGATGTGTAATTAATTGCCATTTTTACTTATTTATGTCTATAAACTCTATTGTTACTTTTTCCCCTCCTAGTATAGCTTGTGCTATTTTGGGGTAAATTCTTTTGTATGCTTGTACTGACTTCCCAACGAATCCCAACGAATCTACCTTGTTATTAGACTGAGTGTCACCAACTAAAAGACACCCTTCGGTATCTTCACTGTCGTTTCCGCAATGTACGCATATATATTCAAAGTTGGGGACATTCTTTATATGCAACATTCCCTTGTGAATATCAGCGAATCGAGATGAATACTTCTTATGAAGACCGCCCTCAATTCTTAGACCTAAATCATAAGTACCCGATGGTATTCTAGTCCTACCCATTACCTTATCGTCTCTATGCTCATCCTCTAAAGAGTAGCACAAAAAGTCAGTCCCTTCTGAGGATGACTCCATAAGTAGCCCATTAGTAGAATCAGATTGGCTACTAAACCTATATACCTTTAGACTAAACACCCTTACTCAAATGATTTGCATACTCAGCTTGATAGTTATTTTCCGATATAAAGCTATTCAAATCCTCATTTTCTTCTTCAATAATCTCCTTAGCAGATTCGGAAGCTGATAGGTTTTGTTCTGAAAGAAATAAATCACCCTCTAAACCACCTAAGCCGTCACCGCCATCTTCAAAACTAATTTTGTCAGCACCATACAGAGATGTAAGATAGTCGTTGTTAGTTTGCTCAAACCCACCAAGACCATCTGCCGTCATATCGTCTCCGTATAGAGTCGTTAGTGCTGCATCTCTACTATTAGTCATATCAGTTACCGAAGTATTCAAGCCGTCAATAGTTGTGTTGAAAGCACTTCTCTCCAAGTCAAAAGAAGATTCTGCCAATTCAACCTCAGAGTCAATATCTGATTGACCGAATGGTGTTAGCAAATCAGCATCAAGTGCTGAATCTCTCTGAGCAGTCATATCAGTTACCGAAGTATTCAAGCCGTCAATAGTTGTGTTGAAAGCACTTCTCTCCAAGTCAAAAGAAGATTCTGCCAATTCAACCTCAGAGTCAATGTCTGATTGACCGAATGGTGTTAGCAAATCAGCAGCAAGTGCGTCATTTCTTTCTTCTATCAATCCGCCAAAACCATCATCCAACATATCGTCTCCGTAAAGCGAAGATAATGCTACATCTCTTTCAGAAAGAGTTGTTGCGTTTGTCAGTACTGACTCCGCTAGTTCTGCGTCAACAAACCCCTTAGCTTCATCTAAAGCTTCATATTCATTCGTTAAAGTGTTAAAGCTAGTTTCAAAATTATCTCTTTCTGCGGATATTTCGGTATTTGATTCAGTTAGACTAGAAACCTCTAAGTCTAGGCTCTCTCTAGCTTCATTGGCTATGTTTAGAAGATTATTAACATAATCTACATCATCTTGGGTAATACCATCATCTTCAGATACAGATATAGCGTTACTAAGCTGAGTTTCTAAGTCGATAATAGACTGCTCAAGAGAGCTTATAGTTGCAGAGTCAGCCGTAGACTGACCTTCGATTAAAGATAATTTAGTCTTTAATTCTGCTATAGTTGCACTAAGCTTATCAATAGCGTCATTAGACTCGCTATAATCTACGGGTGCTACTGACTTATTGCTTGTTGTATAAGCGTATGTAGTTGCTGCTGCTGCTAATAGTAATGGTATCCACATAGTATTTTATTTATTTTTTAAATCCACTAAATCCACTAAATCGTGGGTCATCCATAGTACTCTCTGCATAAAAATCATCTCCTAAATCCACAACAGTATCTTGTAAGGTTAATAGGTCTGAAGTCTCCGCTTTACTTCCTATTAATTCTGTAATGTCAGATAAATCTCCATCCCAAATAGAGGTCAATGAATCTAAATCTGCTTGACTTACCCTTTCTTCAAGAGCTAAATTATTTGATGCTATATTTCCGCTATTGTCATCAACATCATCAGATAAAGATACTTGTTTTTTGCTAAGTTCAGTTAGCTCCTTTTTTATTATCTCTAATTCTTCTGAGTCCTTTGATTCTATAATTATAGCATCCTCTTCATCTATAGGTAAAGGAGGGTTTATTGCTGCAATATTATTACTTTTCTCCCACAGTATGTAGCCAACTACTAAAACTGCCGATATTAATCCTAAGTTCTTCATCTCTTTTATTTAAAAATTAAATACCCACCTAATAATAAAGCTCCTATTATGATAGGGTTATTGTTTGGTATTGGTTCTGTTTCGTCAATAGGAGTAGGCGTAGGTTTTGGCGGGGCTATATCTAATCCCTTAGACTCCATAAACTCAACCATGTTCTGTACCTCTTCTATTAATTTTATTAATGGATTTTCCTCGTCATCTTCTCCTCCAAAATTTGAAGTTTCGGGGTATCCTATTTTCTTTTTTAAATCATTTACTAATGACTCAAATTCTGTGTACTTATCCTCCCAAGCCTTTAATTGAGCTGCTTGTGACTCTTCTTTTTCCTTAGACCCACTAAATGATAAGTTAACTGAGTAGTTGTCCTTAAAAACATCCCTAGTCTGACTAATCAAAGAGTCCATCAACTTAGTCTCTTTGTTTATCTGAGTTTTGCTAGAATCAAAAGAAAGCATATCCCTTTTTGAAGACACCTTCTTTTTATTTAGGCTATTTAGCTTTAATCCGACAGCACTAAAGTTTAATATTTTATTATCAAGCTCTTTTGAAGCAGACTTTAATGTATTATACTCATTTTGCTCACCTTTCAACATATCAAGATTCCTACCTAATAGAGTTGTAAACCTATTGATAGAAATCTTTTTATTTATGTTGTTTTTTAGTTTCAATTATTTCTTTCTAAATACAAAAAAAAGAACTCCTACAGCAAGTACTCCACCTACGACTAATTGAGTTGTAGTGTCTTCATACCATTCAGAATCATCAAAACCACCTTCATCAGAGCCACTGCCATCAGAGCCACTGCCATCAGAATACTTACATATCAAACCATTATCTGCTGTTGCTTGTGGGTTGTAATTCAATGCCGTTTCATCTGTACATCCTCTAGGGTCGTAAGAACAAGAACCATCATCTACATTAGCCTCTTCGTTATAATTTGTAGACCCTTCATAGGTACAGCCTAAAACCTCGACTGTTGGCTCAAATACTAAGTTTATAATATCTAAAGGCGTGTTTCCCTCTGTTGTATAGTGAACCGTTGTAGCCCAATTAGCGTCAGAATTTATGTCATCCCAACCTTGATTAGTATCCGTTGCTCCTCTTGGCATCGTACTCAAAGTATAATCATCGGCAATACTTATCCACCTAAAAGTCCCCTCACCTTCGTTGAAGTAAGCGAATTTATTATTCCATGATTCGATAACCTCCTCCATTGGAACATCTGCTTTACCACTAGAGTATAGGCATATCCAAAATTCTCGTTGCGTACTTGCTGCTTGACAAAACATATCTTATTTCTTTAAAATTTTAATAATTAAAAACAATGCTATAACCCCTATTATAAGAGAGTTATTGTTGTTGGTAGTCGTGGTCGTTCCGTCATCGTCTAATATGATTACTTCCTCTTCTGCCTCTTCTTCTTCTTCTTCTTCTTCAGCGTCATCGTATTCACATACTCCCGACACTGTAGATAATGGATTGTAATTAGTAGCGTCTACTTCTTTACATCCAATAACAACAGACGAGGTGTCAACCGTAGTGAAATCACCCTCTTCAATTTCGGTGAACACAATATGCCCATCCTCATCTATAGAGTACTCTCCACTTGAAATAAGGTCTCCGTTCATAGCCTCTAGACAAGAATCTCTTTCGCCATCGGGAACAAAGTCACATAAATCAGACGCATTAGTTATAGTGCTGAAATCATCCATATTTCTATTTTTTACTTCCGAAAACTTTATTCAATAAATAAATACCACCAACTATAGCAGCAGCTTTCATCCATGTTGGGTATCCTTCTGACACAGTGCTAACTTCAGACCCTCCAAGTGATTGTAGTCCACCCGCATTACCTACCTCATCACTGTGATAAGCAGAAACCTCACATATTGGCTCTAACTTATAATCACCATCTAGAGCATAAACACTATTAGATGAGTACTTTGTTCTTACTACTCCACTGCTATCAACAACAGCATATATACCATCTCTTTTCATAACTCTGAATGAAATAAATTCACCCTCAGCTACTCCATGTTCAGACTCAAAATAACCATCGTCTTCCTTTGCCCCGTTTTCAATTAAATGCAGACCCATTTCCATGTTTTGCTCTTTCTCTTGCTCAGCAGTAAGAGTCATATATGGGTCTTTACCGTACACAGCTATAGATTGTTGTTGGTAAAGTCTTTTACTTGCACCAACGACATCTCCTTTTCGGTTTACAGCATAGAAGAATACTCCCGAATACTTGTCTTTGTTGAAGGTTTTGGCAGCACTAGGAGTAACAAACACAGTCATGTTAATTCCCGTATTTATTACATTTAAGTTTGGCTCTACTCCACAATCACTTAATTGACCGTTAGCACTTAGTTGTCTTGTTTTCATGTTCTTGTTTTTAACATTATCGTTATAAAAGTTTTTCATATCTATACCCCAATTAACTAAAGGGTTGATGCTATTTGGCTGACCACTTGCAGCACAGAAATTAGACCATTTACCTTTGCTTCTTGAAGCTCCCGTAAATGATATTGGCTGATAACCCGTTGATAGAGTTGAGTCAAAAGTTGCAGCATTAACATCACCTAGAAGTGCGTCATTTTCAACGCTAACTAAATTATTGTCATCAGTTTCGTAATACATACTTGAGGTCTCGTCTATCGCAAAGTCAGCACTCTCATACCCGTACTTAGCTAAGTAATTAGATAGCTCGTTTAACTGAGTCCCTAAAGTCTCTGAAAGCTCATCAAATACACTAAGTTCGGTCATTACTCCGTCTAATTGGTCATTAATGCCCTCAAGTTCTATTTGGTAGTTACCAATATCACTCTCTAAATTACCAATATTAGCGTTAAGTGCGTCTATTGTAGCATTAAGATTCGCTATATCTTGACCTCCTTGATTACCACTTGTAGCAGCATCAACAAGGGCAGTTTGAGCCTCAGCTAATTCTAAATTAAGGGCAATTATATCAGCAATTAACTCAACTGTATATATGCTGTAATTAGCATCTCCTTCTACGGGAACTGTTGTTAATGCATTTTCACCTAAAAAAGCATCAATATCAGTAATAGCAGCTTGTATTGCTAGATTTTGAGTGTCTAAAGTGTATCCGTCATTAGCTACTCCATAAGCAGTAATTAAAGCGTTAACCGCTAGATTAAGTGTAGGGTGGTCTTCTGCCAAGCCTAGTGTATCACTTATTTGTCCTATTAAGCTAGAAAACATATTAGAAACATAACTAACAGCATCAGTTATAGTCTGTGTTTCAATAAGGTCTCCTTCGGGAACAAACCCCGACAATCCATTTAAAGTAGATATTGCAGAATTGACTAAAACATCTAATGCATCTAACTCTGTTTGAAGGGCATCAATATTAAAATCAGACAAAAGCCCCGCATTAGTAAGCTCTTGTTCCGCTATATCTAGTAACTCTTGTACTGCATTTACATTAGCTTGTGATACACCATCTTCTTGAGTATATGTTAAGCCCAAAAGGGTACCAACAACATTCTGACCATCAACTGATTCTGCTAAAACACTATCAAACATTTCTGTTGCATTATAAATACTTCCAAGTAAGGTTACATAATTAGCGTTAGCTTCGTTAGCAGTCCCTAAAGCCTCTGCTATTTCCGTTACAGATGAATAATCCGTAAGGGCAAGTTCGGCTGCTACGGCTGCTGCTGCTGCCTCTAACACTACTATTTCAGCATCAAGCTCTACTATAGCCTCTGCATTTACCTCAGCAGCAGCTTCTAAAGTATCTATTTCAGCCTCAAGTTCAGCTATAGATGCTCCTACACTTTCTGCCGTAAGATAAGTATCTTCTACCCCTTCAGTACTATTTATAATTGCCAATAAAGCAGTTAGAGATTCATCATCAGTAGAAAGATTCTCTAATTTATCCTCAAGGGCTTCAACATAGTCCTCAAGACCGCCAACAGAATCACAATCTATTTCAGTGCCATCTGCTAGAGAAATTGGTTCACCACCACTTGCTGTAGTTAATTCGGGTCGGCATAATGCTCTTGCTTCATCTAAATGCTTGTAGGTATCATCAAGTTTATATTGTACTTCCTCAACAAGTTCAAAATAAGCATTTAGCTTACTATCAACATTATTAAAGGTATTTACTATAAATGGTTTAATACCACCCGTACATCCAACGTTATCAATCCAAACTCCTTCCGTACAATCTTCTTCAGATTGACCCGTAATATCTTCAATAGCTCCACTATCTTCATATTCAGTATCTATACCTTCTTGTGTTGTAACTCCTTCAAATGTACATGAGCCATCGTCTTGAGTAGCATCGGGAGAATAATTAGTAGCTGAACTGTCTGTACAACCTAACACATACTCTGTTGGTGCGTCAAATCTACAAGTTTCTCCCGCTATAGTTGCTGAGGGATTATAGTTAACTGCTGTTGCGTCCATACATCCCGCAATCTCTCCTTCTTCTTCTTCATACTCACAATCACCCTCGATGGTCGCTTCACTGTCATAGTTAGTAGCTGTATTATCCATACAGCCCTCTATTTCATCGGAGTACAGACATGAATCGTCATCATTTGCAGCGTATGGGTCGTAGTTATCTGCCGTAGGGTCAGTACATCCAAACTTAATACCTATATCAAAATAGTTTCCTTGACTTATTAGGGTCTCGTACACTATACCTAACGTTATTCCCGCTAATCTTACTCCTTGTTCGTTTGTAATATTTACTAATCCTTGTGCTGTCGCTGAAATACCATACAAAAGGGGTGAACCTAATTGCAGATTATATTCAAACACCAAATCTTCAGACAAAGCTTCTACCGTAGTCATGGCTGCTAAAGTATCTCCTTCAACTATGATACCACTAATCTTCGAATCCCAAGAAAAATCTTGCCTTGATGCTTGTATGTAAGCGGTTGTTGCGTCTCCCGTTAAATTTAAAAAAGGTCTAACTATTCTTTTATTTTTAGCCATTACGATATTAATTTTATTGTTACTAATTCCTTTGTTGCCACATCAAAGGGCATATTCGCTAGAGGTATAATTTCTTTTGCCAAGTAGTCAAATAGATTTGTATCATTACCGAAATAACCATGCAATACATCTAATTCTACATCTTCTCCTTCTATTTCAATTAATGTAGGCTCTATTTCACCTACCATAAACTGAACGCCATAGCTATTGCCTAAGTAAGCTACATCAAGCATTAAGCCATCACCCTCTTTAATCCCTCTAAGACCAAATACAGTAATAGGCGTATCTGAATCATCAAGGACACATCTTAGGTCAACCTCTATAGGCTCACTTACAACTTCTAAGTCATCTATTTGAGATTGAATATCCTCAATTAACATAGAATTTGTAGGGTTATTATTGAAATAGTACAGCGTATAGAAAGCCTCAGACACCAATGGGTATAATGCATTTCTTTCAGCTACTAAGCTATTATAGTTATTCTCTTCAATTATATCTTCCACAACAGATGAAACATACTGAAGTTGGCTTCCATATGACTCTAACCAATATCTATATGTCTCTTCGTCTATTTCTCTAGTTTCATATTTTTCAGTATATGACTGTATCTGAGATTCAATCCAAGAAGAAGCTGAACTCCAACTACTTATTAATTCATTTACAGAAGAGACCGCAGAATTAATTTCGTTGTAAGTATCTAGATTTTCCTCTAGGTAGTTTTCGGCACTTGTTATCCCTAACTGTAATACATCTATCTGCGATAAAAGGCTGTCGATGTCTTCATCAGATGATGTATCACCCCCACTAGAACATCGAGTGAGCGTTTGTTCATCAAAAACAAACATACTTTGTTCCCCACCTACTACGGTATTATTACCTACTAGGTTTGACGGGCATATTAAAGTCCCTAAACTATCTACTTGTGTACAAATTTCAGCCATTTATTTATCTATATAAAGCAATGCTAGTATAGCAACAACTATCCACGCTATGTTATTATTTTTCTTTTCCTCTACCTTTATTCCTCCGAAATTGGAATATACTATATCTATTTCTTCATCTTCTGAAGACATTACTGAGCTATAATTAACATCTTCTAAAGACTCTAATTCAATCTCTCCGTAATTCATTGATATTCTTGTCGCACTATCTCCAACCATAGCTACCTCGATAAAGGCATTATTATCCATCAAAAAATCAGTCTCTAGATTTGTTACATTCTGAAATTGATAAGGGTCTACTGTTGGTATTTCGTAATATGCGGATTCGTTACCGTTAACATCACTTGTCTTTATCTGTATAGGAGCTAATGCTTGTAGTCCGTTTGATGAGGATACAGTTACATTTGATACTAATATAGGGTCTGCTCCTTGACTAAGCGTTATTTGACTGTAAGGCGTTCCTCCTACGCTTATAACATCTACTACAGTGTTAGTTAAGTCCCCTACATCTTCTGAATCAAGAACCTCCTCATTAAACACAGTTTTTGGTGCAACAAAAGAAGTAGTAACTACCTCGAAAGATAACCATGTCTCTCCACTATCGTTATATACACTAAATGGTAAATATAGAATTGAGCCATTATAAAAAACATCTATTCCCCAATCATCAGTAATTCCACTTTGTATAAATATACCGTTAGAAATTTGTTTTGCTGCTTCAGCAAATGTTGTTTTATTTACTATAATTTGATTGTAAGTGTAAAGCACACTCAGATACTCGTATTTTATTTCAATGAAGAAGTTGTCTCCAAAAGCAACGGGTAATGTTTTACCATCGTTTACCCAAGCAGTCTTATCTTCATTCTTTAGTCGGTCAGTCCATGTAAGGGCAGCAGATGTTTTAAATGAACTTCTTTCAGCCGTTCTTAGAGTTGGGTAGTCAGTACGCAAAGCTTTTACGCTTCCCGACCTCCATGTGTAATTTTCAAACCTTAGAGTGATACTACCACTAGCTGTTGCTCCCTTCATTAGAATATGCTTTCTCCAAATTTTAATATAAGAGTCCATAGCGTTCCTAATACAGCCATAGCTCCAATTAGTTTTTGCTTAAACTTTCTATCTTGTTCTATATACTCCTCATGTCTCTTGACAACAGACACTAAACCTTCTTGACCAAACTGGTCGTTTCCAATTATAGCAGTCTTAATCTCGTCAACAGATGACTTTATATCGTCTATTTCTTTTTTCAAATCTGAATACTGTTTTGTAGTTATAGCCATAATTTACTTAAATAACAGAATTAGAATACTCCAAAATTAAACTTATAGCCTCTGCATTTTTTAGCAATGCATTGCTAGGATAACTTAATCCATTACCTAAACTAACTAAAGCAGAAACTTCGCCCTCTAACCAAGAGCAATCAAGCTCTAAGACATAATGCTTATTATCTTTTATGTTAAGTTCTATAACTTCTCCAAATTTAATTTTGTTGTCTATACCTAATTCCTCAAAGGTAGTGTTTAATACCTCAACTACATAACCTTCATCATCATAAGACTTTCTAGCGTGTTCTGCTACTAATTCTGTTGGGATTAATCCTTTGTACGTTGCCTCGTTTAGACAAATAAATATGTTTCCTTGCATAACTTATGAGTGTGTAGGTAACCCTACGTTATAGTTGTTTAATATTTCTGTTGCTGTTAGAGGCGTATCGTAGATAAGAATTTCATCTATAATACCGTCATACCTTTCACTTAAACTTTCATTTGAACCAATAAATAAATTATGACCACTAGAGTTTACTGTAGCTGTCTTAGCTATAGGACTTCCGTTGATAGAACCATTTAAGTAGAACTTTATACTTGAACCATCGTAAGTTATAGATACATAATTCCAAGAACCTATAGTTAAAGTCATATCGGAAGTATCGTGAGTTCCATCTAAATATAATCTTATTTTATTGTTATTTATAAGGTACACACCATAACCATTAAACCAAGAGTCTTTGTATATTAAATTCTGAGCAGAATTTGAAGTAATTAAAGGCTTAACCCAAAACCCAAGACTTAAAGTATTACCAACTTGAATAGTAGAATCATCAGCCACTTCAGCATACCCACTACCATCTAAATTAAATCCACCCTCTCTTAATCGAAGCGAGTTACCTAGAACGTCTTTACCGATGTCGTTAGGGTTTTGGATTAGTGTAGCGTCTATTGCTGCCATTCTATTTGTTGCAATGTAATTTCCAGTACTTGAAGCAATTTCTATTTGAAATTTAGAAAACAACAACCCATTTATACCATCTAAAGGATTATAATTTGAGTTTAGTGAACCTATCCCAGCATATAAGTAGTGATTATTTATAGCATCTTGAAAAGTGTAAGTTACAGAGAACTTATACCAACCACCACCAACATCTTCTGATGTAGTAAATAGAACATTAATTTGAGATGAAGTTAGTGAACCATCTAACAAGCTAAATTTTGCATTTTCGTTTCCAAAATATCCACCAAGCCAAAATTCCACTAAGCCATCAGACTTAACAACACAAGTAATTGTTATTATATCTCCTTTGTTAAAAACTGGGAGTGTCATTGCAGACGAACCAGCACCCCTCATTGATGTAGTACGAGCTATTGATGTTAATTTTCGAGATTTTACTTGTAAATTTTGTGGTGCTTCATCGCTAAGAGAAAAAACAACATTACTACTATAGTTAAAGCCTTGTGAAGCGTATTCGGGATTGGAATTGTTGAAATAATTACTACCCTTACTCCAGTTTTGTATCCCTATTTGCGGAATAAATGGCTGTTTATCTACCCAAGTAGCACCTATTACAGAACCATCGTATATTGCACCTTTGTTGTCGGTTATTTCTCTTAATGACATGTTTGAGATTGAACCAACACCATTACCGTCATTGTTTCTAACCCCAAATGCACTTCGATTGCCCGAAAGCGTTATATCTACTGAATAGCCTATTTCTGATGCAGTTATTGTTGCTCCAAAATCAGAGCCACCACCAATAAAAGCTACCTTAAAGTTACCCGAAGTTACAACTATATCGAATGTTACTCTATATGTTTTTCCGCTGTCATAATTACCTATCTGTTGTAGGTATGAATGTCTAGCAGTTACCGTTGAAGTGGCAACTCCACCACCTATAGACCACCCTAATCCTCTTGTCCAATTTGAATCCGTAGCAAAATCGCCATTCACTACTAATTCCCCACTTAAACCAGCACTATCAAATGCTATACTACCACTACCTTCCGATAAAGCCCAATAACCTATTAGATTTGCATTAGTTATAGATGAATATTCGTTATCTATTACTAGATTATTTGGATTGTTATAGTCGTAGGTTACATCGTCTGAAACCCATACTTTATCGTAAAATTGCACATCTGAAATCATACCTTGCCAAAAGGCGGAAGTATTGTTTTGAACACCTATTTGATTAAAGTTTAATTTAGGGCTAACTAAAGTTATAGTATTGTCCGCTTCAATATCATTTAAGTACATTGTATGTAGCCCAGCACTTGTCCTTGTAATCACTAATCTATACCAATTATTTAATGAAATACCACCAGACCAAACAAAATCGCCTATCCCTCTTAAAATAAACTTATTTTGAGTTGTTACAAGTTGAAGGGATGGATTCCAAGCACCATCACGACCTAAAAGCATTCCGTAGTTTCCAGTAGCGTAAAAAGAAATTGATATAGTAGCTATTGAGAATCCATCTAATCCACTACCTAACGAAACCACATCATTACCATTAAAACTCAAAGCCTTGCCAGTAAACAATTTAGCGTTATTCGAGTTGGTTGATTTGTCTGTAATTGATTGCGTTATTTCTTTTACTGAAACACTATCTATAATTATATTTACCGTAGAAGCAGTAGGAGTAAAAGAAAGCTGTAAAGATGTCTGCTGTGGTTTACATATTAACTCCCACTTTTGAAGCGTAGGGCTAACCATTTGTGATTTAATAGTTTGAACCACGCCAAGATATGCAGCATTTAATCCACTTGTTAAAGTATCGCTCTTTGCCCAAAACACTAATTTATAAGTATTTCCTACAATAAACGCATTCGCTTGAAACATAGCATTAGCTTCATTTCCACTAAATGTAGCAACACATTGACTATTAACGCTTGACAAAGAAAATCTTGCAGCAGTCCAACTTGAAGTATCAGTAGCAAAATCCCCATTCTTAACCAACTCAGCCCCTATTACCTCAGCCTTAGTAAAGCCAAGCCACATTTTTAGCCCAGTACTTATTATGGAAGCTACTGATAGCCCACTTATACTTGCAATACTGCTGCGAATAGTAGAATTTAATTTTCCAACAATACCAATTGCTACTTCACTTATTTTTCTTACAACCGCCATATTAAGCTATTTCTACCCAGTCCATTGATGGATTAAAGAAAATCTGTCCGTTAACGCTGTCCATTACATACCCCATAAGCCTAACATACTCGCCACTTGCAGATGTTGGGGCGTTATCAAATTCGCCATTGATACGCAAATATACTTTATCGCCTATTGTACCTACATCCGTAGCCATAGTTACCATACCTCGAATACACATACCTACATTACTTGCAGTACCAGTACCTATTGCTACACCTAAAAATGAAGTTGCTGGTAATAAAGTTCTTCTGTCTGCCTCTCGCCAACCTCCAGTATTGTCATAATAATAACACTTTCCAGCCACAACAGAACCTCCACCAAAATTGACTACATCCCCTTGAACATCGCCATCAGTTGTTGTAGTTTTTGGGAAATTCCTTGAACGAACCATTACCCCTCTTGCATTATTATTAGTTTGTATGCGAAGCTGACCACTTGTATTATTGATAATTGAGGCATTATCATTGTCGAAGTCAATGTTCCCACCAGCATTTAAAAATAAATCTGACCACTTTCTTGTAGTAGTACCTAAAGCAGCTCCATTATCTGTAACTGGAGATAAGTTATTTACTGCCATTATGTATTCAGAAACACCTCCTACATTAAACTTTATATCATTAGTCCCCGAAGCAAATAGAATGTTATTATTAACATCAGTACCCACTCTTTGATTTGGTAGATATAAATCGCCACCCGCCAAAGTTAAAGCATTTGCAGAGTGTGTTAATGTTACATCGCCATTATTAAAGTTTATTGCTGCACTAGATGATAGGAATAGATTAGCCCAACCACTTGCAATCCCCCCCAAAGAAGCACCACCATTGGTTACTGGTAAAAAATTGTTTACCAACATCCTATACTCCGTAACTGCACCAACTCTGAATAATATCTCGTTGTCTGTACTAAAGTCTATCTGATTATCTGCATCACGACCTACTTTGAGAGCCGCATTTAAGATAGATGTAATAATAGTTTGAACAGCATCTAAGTCAAACTCAGTACCATTTAAGGTTATTCCATCGCCCGCAGTATAGGGGGTGCTTTCATTTCCAGACTTGGATTGAAATCCAAAATTGTTAGTTTCTAAAGACATACTATATACTTGCTATTATCTTAGTAACCATGTCACTACTTGTAACTATGGTGATGTTATCTAGAACTCGTCCATGAGGTGCTGACACCGTTAGTGTTTCCCCGTCTGAAACAGTTACAGCAGTACTTGCATTTCCAGCTACATCTCTAGTTCCCGTTACGGTAGCAGTATTAGTTCCACCTCCACTAAGCAAAATAGACAACGAGCTTATGCTGTCACTACTTGATATGGTTATTGTACTTGCACTTGAACTTGTTTCAAAAGTCCAAAAGTTAGTTGATATTTGACTCATTTTCTACCATTTTTAACATTGCTTCCTCCCCGAATATATAAGCCCAACTTAATGGAGCTATCTTTTCTCGTTTATAGTAAGCAAATAATTCTATTCCTCTTTCCTCATCTAGTTGATACATGATAACATTTATGTCTGTTACGGGCTTATTGCTGCTGTCTGCTATTCTTTCCATCGCCTTAGCTATGAACATAGTAATAATGCCTTTAACACCCGCTATATCGAATTTAATCGGATATATATCATCAACTGTTTTATCTTCTGTTGGAGTGTAGCTTACCATTAGCTTATATATTGGGACACCTTGCGGGTCTACTGATACAAGTAATTGAATATCTTTTAATCCAACATTGTTCTCTTTAGCGAACCTTCTCATAGCTTCCCCAATAATTTTCTTTGCTTTTTTGTCGTAATTTACCATCTATTTTAGTTTGAGTTTTTGTTATGCCTCAAAAGTACAAAAATTATAGGTCACAATCACCCGATACTTGAGATAAGACTGTATCCTTTGTTGTTAGCAAATCAAACTTGTGGGAATAGCTTTCCATTATACTAGCAGATACATTAATATATCCCTCGATTCTAAACTCAGTAGGGTCGGGGTCAAGTATAATGTCAATAATATCTAAAGCAAGATTAATATTAACATCTACATCAAATTCAATAATTGCGTAAATATTTCTACTTGAGTTTTTAGGTATTACCGTTTTCTCAAATGTTTTTACAAATCCAATATGCTTATCATCTACTCTTAGCTCTAATAAAAACTCATTAACCGTCAGCTCAATGTCTGAGGTGTTCGTAGCCTTTAGCTCTACTTTAGCATCATCGGGAATAGTCCCCGTTGCTAAAGCTGCCTTTATTGAGTCAGTCCAATTCCAACTTACATTTGTTATGCATAAGTTTTTCAATGCCTTTCCTTGACGGTGGAAATATCTAGCAAGTCCTAAAACTCCTAAAACTCCTAATACACTTAATCCTAATTTTACTTTGCTATCCATCTTCTTTTTATATTGATTTCATAAACCCTTGAGGCATCTCAATTCTTTCGTTGCAAAAAGCTACATTTGCTCCCACACAACAATCATCACAGTTATCTTCACCATTACAATGAATTTCGTGTGTGTAGTGCCTTCCATCAAGGCATATTATTTCGCAATCACAAGTTACGCCTACACCTCTATCCGATGAAGGTTTCTTTGTCTTCAAGCTTCTAATACCCGAAGCTCTACTCCAAATATCAATCCCACCTTTAAATCCTTTTAAGCCCATAGTATTAGTTTTAAAATTCCATGCCTAAGTCACCTCTTTTCAGAAAAGAGTTAGAACCTCTGCTGCTTTCAAGAGTTTTTTTATTGGAGTCTCCAACAAATGACATGAAAGTATTATACTTATTATCTAATGACTCTCTTGTCATTGATTTGCTACCACTATCATTAGACTTGCTGCATTGGCAATTACCACCTTTTCTACAATCGCATTTCTTTGATTGGTTTAATTTCTGAGAAGCTCTTTTCCCCTTTTGGGGCTTTTGTCTTCGATTACTACCACCGAGCGTAATACCTTGTGAAGACGAAGTATTGCTTGATGAGGGTGCGTTGGTTGTAACATATATTCCGTTACTATTCCAACCTTCTGTTGGGCATCCATTTTGTGCGAAATACGAATTTGCCCCATAGCCTATGTTTCCATTTTTAATCATAAAAACACTACCATCGCTATTGAACTCACAACCACTAATATAGTCTTGTCGAGTATTGCCTTTGTTATCTATATACGACTCTCCCATAATGGTCTCATCGGGACATATATAGCATTTGGTTAAGGGTACAGATACAGAATTATCTTTATCTCCACTTGCCTTATTCCAAACATTACTGCTCTCTTTTTTCTTACCGCTAAAATTTGAACTACATCCGCATCCCATAACTTTTCTTTTTTATTTATTAATCTCTACTTTTAGTAACCATATCAGCCCTTACATAATAGTCAAACGCCCCTAACCAATCAAGAGCTTCCATCCCTATAGTATTCTGACGACCAATAGGAACATCTACCGTGTACCACACATGGTCTCCTACTATTTGACTAGCTAAAACAACTCCAATAGCTTCGGGAGCAAATACTACATGGTCTAAATTATCCCACCACCCATTATCTACTTCGGGAGAGGTTCTAACATTTATATAGTCGTTAAATGGATATATAGTATCTCCCGCTGAAATAAATGAATCTACATAACCTCCGTCTTCGGGGTCTGTTGTATTAATCTCTTCTTGTATAGCTTCTTCTACTTCATCTACAGCTTGAGGTTGAGCTGTATCATCAACACCCACCCCTAAATCTACAGTAGTGTCTGTAGGAGTAGTCGAGTTGTTGTTAAGTGCCTCTAACCTCTCTCTTTCCCTTTGCTTTAACTCCTCTCTAGCTTTATTTGCTCTAGATTTCTTAGGATTGTTAAGATATAGGTAAAGACCAACACCCCCACCAATAAATGCTAAAGATATAATTCCGTATAATAGTGCTTTAGTTCCTTTTTTCATTTTGATACTTCTTTAAATGCTTGAACAGTTTTTAATACAAAAAATACTCCGTACATAACAACCCCGATAGGTAGTATCCAATTTACATTTCTTCCAATCCACCCTAGTCCATCCGCACCACCCGATACGGTATCTCCTAGACCAACACCTACATCGTGTACCCAAGAGGTATCACCTAGCTTGTTCTTTTTTAAGAAACTTCTAAATGAGGTATCAAATCCACACCACATATAATTATGTTCGGCAATGTCTTGATTTTCCCAAGCTGAACGCCAAATAAGCCTTGCTTCAGTTTTACCATACTCGCTCTGTAGTTCGGTGTACCATATAGTCCAATCAGTACAAGTCCAATAGTCATCTATTCCGAAATCATCATAATTAGGGGTACTCTGAGCTACTATTATTTCGTCTTTTGCTGCCATTTTAATTATGGTTTTTTATCAATAAGTTTAAGGCTTCGTATCTCTCAATATTAAGCTCACTAGGAGAGTTTTCAAATACATCTAAATATACATTATATGCATCTATTCTTGGGTATCCTAATCCCATATATATTTTTAAAGAATTGTCATCTGCTTCTATTTCATCCTCCATCACATCGTTTAAAAAGAAGTGAGAGAACTCATGTAGTAGTATAGCCATCCTCATGGGTATTGTATATTCTAAGAAATGTTGTTTAGAAACTTCCATAACTCCGTCTGCTTGATTAATTCTAGCGGGAGTTGGCACATAGTTTCCATTATCTGTAATCACATCTCTATATATTATTGTGTAAACATTATCATCGCTGTGGTACTTTGCCTCACCCGCTTCTAATAATCCACTGTTTTCAGAAAATTGTTCTGCAAAATCTATGAATGAATTAACTTCATCTCTAGTGAAATACTCATGAGATATATCATCTTCAAAGTCATACATAGTAATATCTTCAATGTCAGCACCCTCTCCAATAAGCTCTATCGAGGCAAATTTAGGAGCTATAGGCATACGGACATAATAAGTTTTATGGCTGCCAACAACTACATCCCTCTGAGTATAAACCTTAGTTTTATCATCAGCGTCAGAAATTTTTAGCTTCACCTTTCCACCCTTATTAGAACCATATATATCTATGGCTAATATGCATGGCTCTTTATTTGTTTCAAACTCTTCTACTTGCACTATTTCTTTTTTATTAAATAATGCCCTATCCCAACTCCTATAAGTAATCCAACTCCTAAGAATATAAGGCTGTTTTTATCTCCAAATCTAGTATTAGCTCCGCCACTAGCATTAAAGGTCTCTCTAACCTCAAGCAATCCTTCCTCTTGTTCTGATTTTAGCCACTCTTTAAATGGTAGGCTAGACTTTGATAGTTTGTATTTCTGATTTGCTGTCATTACTTTGATTTTTTATAGACTGAATATCCTAATCCCGATGCTGCTCCAACAAAGGTAAGCAATAAGATTGATGTTTTTAAATACAATCCAATAAAACCACCAATAACTCCTCCAACGATTAGGCTAGTAGAAGCTTTTTTTGTGTCTGACTTAATAGTATCTCCACTAGCACCAAACATCATCCCCTTTATCATCTTAGCCTTATCGGCATCAACATACTCTACCTTTTTCTTAGGCGGGGATTTATCTTCATTTGAATAACTGTGTTCCCACATTTATTCTTGTCCTTTAGCCCAAGCTCTTGAAGCTACAAATACAACCATTGAGGTCGTTACTAGACCAATTAAAAACGAACCAATATCAAACTTTTTCATAACTTTATTTTTTTCTTGTTGCTAAATAAACAAATCCTCCAATTACCAATACAGCACTTCCTACTATTCCTACCCACCCTAAAGTAGATATTTTATTGTCGGGTGCATTTATAATAATATCGGGAGTATTAGGAGATTGACCATCATTACCCGACCCATTCTTTTTATCAATATGACGACCATATATGTCTACCATCTTAGGTATTGAGGCTGTTATTCCCGTCCATAGCTGATTAAACCATCCCGTTCCTCCCGTTGATGTGTTAGTGTCAGTGGTAGTAGTAGTATCGGGTGCTGTTCCTACCAACTCAGCATCCGTAAGCTCATCTAGAGGAGTTACGAAATTGCTGTAGTTATTTTGAGCCATTATATAATATAAAGCTCCCATCGCTGACTTATCTCCCGAAACCAATACAGCTAGTGCTATTTGATTAGGAGTCATAGTAGTCGATGACACTTTTCTACCCATAATGTGAGTAAGTATTTTACTTAACTCTTTTGGGTTGCTTTTTTTTAATAGCTCTATCTGACGAGCAAATACATTTGCGTAATCTTGATGTGTAGCCATTATATTTTATTTTTATGTAATAGTAAAGATGTAACGATAACTACTCCTATTCCTAATACAAAATCAGTCTTAGATAAGCCAATTTCATTAGTCATTGGAGTGTTTTGGGGAGTCCCCGACATCAATGTGTTTTCTATGCTAGATATTCGGTCTAGTGTTCCCGTAGCATTTAAGTATTCTGAATCAGAACTACCTTCATGTGGTGTTGAAAACCCAACCATATCTTTCAGTAATTCTAAATCGGGGTGTATCTCTGCTAATTCAGACAAAGCCTCAGTCCTATGCTCTCTAACAAATTGTTTTAAGTCAATAGATAGTTCTTCTGTAGTATTAGCTTCTTCAAACCCGTATGATGCTAGAATATCCATACACTCAGTAGGAACATTAGCTGCCATATAATCGTATAGTGTTATATCACTCATAATAAAAAGTTAAAAAAAAAGGTGATGGATAATTCCACCACCTTTTAATTATTAAATCAGATTTATTGCTGTTAGCGTTTGCTACTAGCGTCTGCTTGTTCTTCTACGAGAAGTTGGTCTTGCTGCCGCACGTTCTCCACCATTTGCTCCCGAAAAGCTCGAAGATGCATTTGCGTGAACAATATTTGGAGAAGAATAACCTTGTACAGATTCATTACCCGTTAAATTACGAGACGGGTTAACCGTTTCTGCGGGGTATAATGAGATTCTTACAGTTGTAGTCGCTGCAATAGAAGCGATTGTCAATGTAGTGTACCCATCAAATTTCCAATTAAAAGAAATTGCAATGTTATTTGCATTAAATTGGTACGGGTCAATCGTAGGAACGATAGTTTTAGAAGACTCATTACCGTTAGCATCTTGTTGCTTAATGGTTAGTGTCTGTAAAACTTGAGCTGCTACAGCCGAGTAAACATAAGTTAAACCTACTACGAAACTTTGAATCATAGACTGATTCAAGAACGCTACATAAGTTTGAGAACCGATACCCATAGACACAACAACTCCCGTAGGAATCCCTAATGCTGTTGAGTTTACAACGCCATAAGCGTTACCGATTGGCACATTTGCTACAGCCGCACCCGATGTGTTTTCTAAATCAATGATGTAAGGTTGAGAAGTTGAACCACCCATACCCGCAGACGAACCACCGTTTGCATTTAAGTAGCTCTCACCACCATTCATCGAGTTAAAGTTAGCATTTGCTGTATTACGAGCGTCTGCAAAATACTTAGACATTTTCATATCAATATTTTTTTAAAATTAGCGTTTCATTGCTCTTTTAGCGGGTCTACCACCTTTACGGTATGTAGGTGCTGAGAATGAACTAAATTGTTTGTTGTACATCCCTAATAAGATGTTTCCACCTACGAATGATACTGCTATTACTACTCCGAGCATTAGCATCTTTTTTTGTTCTGCTTTCATAATCAATTATGTTACAAATTAAATAAATTGTCAGACGATACAAATCATCTGCTACGCTACAAACTTACTCTAAAAACATACCAATATATGAGCTTTTAGAAACGAGAAAAGGCAACAAATTTGCTGCCTATTCCGTAATCTTAGTAAATACAATGGTTTTGTTGTGCCTAATACACTTCTTTTTACTTATTCCCGTTGTAATCTGAGTACAATCCATCCTTTACGGCAGAAATAACTTCTCTAGGGTTTGCTTCTTTTTTACCCGAAGAATTACGCCTATTAAGTTTTGGCTGTATTACTTTGTTATAGTTTTCACCGACATAATCATCAATAGCTTCTTTTAACATAGACGGAGAGAACTCTCCATATATTTTCTCGTAATCCAAATCAACATATAAGTAGAATCTTTCATCTCCCGACTTATACGCTTTGTTTATAGTTAACTCAGCTATTTTAAGATATTGATGCTTATCCTCAAATTTACGCTTATGCGTGTCTACTGAATCTGAGTTCTTGTGAAATCTAATCCAATTCAAGTTTTGCCAAATCTTAGGAGTAATACGACCTATGGATTGGAAGTGCATTATTATATCCATGTTGGAGTGTCTGTTAGTACAGATAGCTCCAACTAAATCATTAGGAAGGTTATCGGATACATATTTATTTATATCCTCGATAAGAAGAAGCCCTCCTCTAAAGTCTCCTAGTATTTTAAATAATATGTCCGATATATCTCTAAGAGTTAATTTAGAGCCATCATCATTAAACGGTCTTATCCTTCGGGCTTCAACCTTTGGATGCATACTAAATTTCTTCACATCATTAACGGATATTCCTTTAATGTGTTCAAACTCATCATTAACATCTAAAATAAGAACTCGTCTAGGCTGAACTGTAGCACTACCGTTTATATACTCAGATATTATTTTATTTGTAGTAAATGTTTTTCCAACACCTTTCTTACCTACAGCGACCCCTAGTTTTGGTTCTCTCATTTCTTTTCTTCTTTAAGTAGTAATGAAGTAAGATTCTTGAATAAAATATTCTTTACCTCTAAATGGTTTTTATCTTCCTCTTTTAGTTTATCGTAATTACTTAGAGCCAAATATACTCCATCACTAGGGTTTTTTCTAGCAATAGCTAGTGTGCTATCGAAATCAGACTCACATAAAGCCAATTCTTTCTCATAACCTACTAGATACATCTTATATGCCTCAAGCTTACTTTGAAGAAGCTCTTTAAGCTTATATAGATTAGCTTCATGGTAAAACACCTCTAGCCTTAATTTAGCCTCCCTAAGCTTACTTGCTTTCAGTAGGTCTAATCTAGATAGCGTTATCACACTCTGAATTAAATCTATCTCAGTTTTATCTTTTATGATTATTGATTCCCAATATGATTTTGGTTTGTATGCGTTCATTTCTTTGTTTTTTTAGTTATAGTTTATTCCGTAAGTACCCCAATTTGAGTTTCTATGCTCACACAATATTTCAGTATGCACATAAAATGGTATCCCGTTAGTTTTTAAGTCAACAGCAAACCAAGAATCGGGATGGTGGTCATATCCATCAACAGCTCTGAACTTTACAGTTTTAAGAACCTCTTTATGAATTAAGGTACATCCTAAAGCTCCACTCATAACCTTCAGTAGTTTGCTCTGAATGTGCTGACCTAAACTGTCCTTTATTGGGTATGCTTTAAAGTATCCCTCAATTTTATCCTTTGGCTCTATCTGCATACTAAGTCTTCGGTTAGCACCATCATATATGTGGTACATTGCCGACACTACGGGTTCACCAACACTAACCATATCTAAGAGAGAGTGGGGAGGCGGGAATACATCCGTTTCCAAATGGAAAAGAAAGTCATACCCATTAGCTAGAGCGTAGTCAGCACATACTTGATGGCATGACGCTAAAGTCTCTATTATACCTCGACCCTTTTTTTCTTCTCTTATTACATTAATGCCTTCAGCTCTCATATACTTAGAGTATTCATCTGTGTCGGAATTATCAACTAGAAGAATCTCTATTCTATCTTTGGGATAGTCAAGTTGCCTAACATTAAATAGCCAATCCCTAAAGCAGTAGTCTTTAACTATCGCTTGAGGGGCAGCTATTAATATTTTCGGTAGAAGACTACCCATCTAAATCTAGAATCTTTAAGTCAGCCTTATTAACAGTTAAATTAGGATGCTTATCTACGGTGAAGTCAGCCTCTAGCACCGAATGTTGTGCTTCTTCTTGAGGCTCTTTTTCCTCTTCAATGTGTTCTTCTCTTACGGGGTCGGGTCTCCTTTGACGGGTGTCTTCCTCGTTTGGTCTTGCCTCCATTGTAACATTACCTTGTTCTTTTTGGTGAACAGTAGCAAAGTATTCAGTAAGGTCAGACACTCTATCCTTCATTTCCTTCATCATGTACAGCTTCATACCAATATCTTGTACGAACAAGAATCCTAAACGCTGTTCGGGAGACATCCCAATATTTTTACTCTCGAAAATCTCCGTCATTAAAGGCTCTGCCTCTGCATGGAAATCATCATCGTATTCTAGACTCTCATCTACTTGTTGATTGTAAGACTCTATTACATCAGAGTAAGATACTCTTGTATTAGCGTCTACGGGAGCTGTTTGATGAATCGGGAATCCATGCTCCTCAGACTTTTTAATCATGTCTCTCTCTGAGACTTTAGTCTTGTTTATAAGCAGACCATTTAAGCCCTTATAAACGCCCATTACGGTCTTAGCTAAATGCTCCGCCCCACCTTTATTATCTTTGGCACTTCCGTCTACCAATGCCTCATTAGAAAAGCTAGATGCAGATGTAGGAGCTTCGCTTCCCTCTATTAATGTTTCTGCATTTTTCTCATTCTCCTCTTTCATTATCTCATCGTAAGTAGGAGCTGCGAACATAGGTTCACTAATTTCGGGTATATTATCTCTAGCTACGGGTGGTGTTCTATATGTTTTTGACTCAATGTTATCTCCAAAAGGACTCCAACTCTGACCTTTAGATGAGGCTGAGGTTGTAGGTTCTAATGGAGTAGGTGTCTCTGCATCTATAACGGGGTCTACTATATCGCTCATGGATGTTTCTTTTTCTATTGGTATTGTTTTTTCTTCTATTGAAGGATTTGGCTCTACGCTTTCCTTGAAGAAATTAATCACATCTTTAGGGTTCTTCTCTTCTTCTATTTTAGGCTTACGCAACTTGTCTACTTTAAGTACCTTCGACTTAGGCTTCTCTACCTTAGTTTCGACTACCTTCTTGGGCGTTTTATCCTTTAGCTTACCCTTTAGGTCGGCTTTAGGCTTTAGGACTTTAGCTGCCCTTCCTCGTGTTTTCTTTTTCTCAGCCATTTACTTTAGTGTTAGTTTGTAGTTTTTAGTTTTTTCGTCTAAAATAGAATGTAATTCTATTATATCTCTATCGGTCTTTACTTTATCCGATAAGTTGTTAAACATGGATACATACTTGCTTATTCTAGGTCTCCCCTTATTTAAGGTATATCCAATATCTACATTCTCAGCCTTTGTGTATTTCCTTAAAAGCTTTACAGCAACACATAAAGCGGGAACTCTTATATTATTCCTTCCCGACTTGTGCAATAACTGCTCTCTGCTTAAACCGACCTCATTACAAGTTAAATCTAATATGTAGTTAGTTAGAAGAGTGTTTTTATCATATACATCGGGGTATGCAGATAGATAACTAATAGTTTGGTCTAAACCAACACTATCAACCATATCAGATACTATGTAAAATATTTTAGATACTTTTTTCTTACTCATCTTCTCCTACATATTGAAGTTCAAACTCAATGAACCCTTCTGAGTTGGTTGTTCTGAACTTTTCTATAAATAGAGATGATATTTGTCTATCATTGTCTATAGTATTAGATTGTTCTAGAGCGTCCATCAGTCCCTTAATAACATTATCACAATCAAAGTTACTACGCAAAGGACAGCAATCTATTAAGCTTTTCTTTGGAGCAGACTTTGGGTATGGTATATAAAATTTTGCGTGTAAATAATCATAGTCGAGTCTAGGTATGTTCAGTAATGATAAATACTGAATTATTGACTGCTTATATGATTTATATTTCGGCTCATTATACACACCATATTTACCTAATCGTGGTCTTGGAGTAGGGATAGGGCATATGGGTATTCGGTACATTATATACCGAAAGTTCTAAACATCCAATCGCCTTTTTCTTCATCATCCTCTTTAGATGGCTCTGCGGGTTCAACTGCTGCTGTGGGCTTTGGCTCAACTGCTACGGGTTCAACTGCTGCTGCGGGTTTTGGCTCAACTGCTGCGGGTTTTGGAATAGACTGAGTTGCTTTATAGGCATTAATATCGTTTACGATTTTAGCGTCTAATTCCTCCATCTGAGACTCTAACTCCTTAGTCTTAGGCGTGTCTTTAGATTCCCAAGCCTCGTCATATAGGTCGAATACTCTATAAAATTTAATGATTTGATTTTGTGTTGCTGCCGATAGGTCAGACTTCGTAAAATTAGAACTCCTAAGAGCTTTCTCAAATGATGCTTCCATTTTGTTTTTTTTAGTTCATCACAAAAATAACCTTTTATAGTTTATAAAAAAAGTTATTTTATAGAATAAAAAAAAGAGAGGAATTACCCTCTCTTCTTATCAAATTATGTTATATATATCTAGTATTACATATCATAATTAGCAGTCATGATGTCTCCGCCTTTAGCGAATCTATTTCTATCTGCAAGTTCTTCTATATCATTAAGTATGCTTTCATGTAGTTCGCTATCTCCACTAAACATTCGATATTCATTTACTAAGTTATGAACTCTATTCATCTCGCCTTTTAGGTGCTGAATAAGTAAATCTTTTGAACCTATAATATACTCTTGAGCGTCAATTTGGGTCATTCCCATTAGTTTATTAATATCAGAACGAGTTGGGTACAGTGATGGCTCTAATTTACCACCTTTAGCGAATGCTACATCAGTATCAGCAGTCATGATGTCTCCGCCTTCTGCGTACAAATAACCGTCATTGTCGTCAATGTGGTGATAAAACTCTCCCGAATCCCAAACATCTTTTCCTCCTCCGTATTTTGTTCTATAAGTAAGAATTAAAGTTGAATATGACGGAAAAGTCCTCACAAGGTCAGTTAATGCCTCCATATCATGAGCTTCTCTTATAGCATTTAAGAAATGAGTCTCATTATAATTAGTACCTAAATCTAAACGACCTAAATCAAGCTTAATAATATCAAGCTCCTCTCCGTAGCTATCTACCATTTTACCATTACCTATAACTTTAAATCCATCATCAACAGAACCACCTTTAGCGTAAGTTCCGTAAGGACTTCTAACATCGAAGTATTCTACCGAAAACTCCCCACCTCTAGAATATTTCTTTTCAGATTTTGAGTATTTTCTTACGATTGAACCGCCTTCTGCGAAGTCTTTAGTGTCCATAATTACATATCCACCGTATCCATCAATTATAGATTTTAGCTTGTTTGTAATTATAGTTGTAGTCTTACTGAATTTTTCTTTACTAATCCAAATTCTACCACCCTTTCTAATTGCAATCAAAGTATCGTAATTACGAAGTAAAACAGAACCCTCATGAGAATTGTAGTGAGTAGATAGGTTTTTTGTGTGAACCGCATCAGTTGAAGACATAAAGCTGTTTAGTACATCTTCATTTTTAGCAACCTTACCACCTTTAGCATAGCCCTTTAGAGTCATCTCTGCGTCATTATCGTATCCATCAAATGAATTACTTTGCACGATAGCTTTATCCACCTTAGAACCGTCCTTAATAACTAAGTCGTTTAAGTCTGAGATGCTTTTAGCTTTGTTTAAATCACCGTTCCACTCCTTATGCAAGTGTAATGGCGTTCTTACTAACTTAGCTGCAATGTGTGCAACCTTATCTGTGTGACTTCCGCCACCTCCCGCTGTTCCTCTGTGTCCTACTCCCGTAGTCTCTCCGTAATGTGTCTTTTTCATACCTAAGTGTTTATCTGCTAATGAACGAGCTTCTTTATGTTTACCCTTGCTGTTTAAATCAATTATTTGCTGTGATATTGTTCCGCCCTTTGCCTTAACTTCAATAATGTCATTTATTTTAGTATGCGATATAGTACCTAGACCGTTTTTGTCATAACTAATTAGGACAATAGATTTTTCACCTAAAGCACTTCTCTTATATCTCATAAGATTATCTTCTATGCTCTTAACTTCCCAAATCTTATCTGAGCCTACCTTTTTAACTTCAGCACCTTCAAAGATATGTTGTACATCATCAAAGTCGCTTTTATGACTAAGGTGAGCGAAGTGTTTTCTTGAATTTTTCATAATCTTACTTTTTTTTTCTAATTAATATGTAACTAATCTCTTGCGTACTTTCTTACGATTGAACCACCTTTGCCAAATGAATCTCCATGAAATACTTGGTAGTTGTTTAAGTCAATACCTTTACCTTCTAGATTTGCCTTCTTAACAATAGCGAAATCTGACTTCTTGAATTTCTCTACATCAATATTGTCTTTTATATCCACAAAGAAGTAATCATCCTTGAAGTCTCTCAAGTCATCTTTATCCCATCCTTTATAATCCCAAGTAAACGCAATCGTTTTTGTTGGTTTATGTATAGCAAAATGAGTATTGTCTTTGTGAATCTTACTTTCACCCTTAATTGGCTTTGATAGACTGTAGCCTACATTACCACCTTTAGCGTAAGATTTAGACTTCTCAGCATACAATGCATGAAGGTCTCCGCTATGAATTACCATAGCCTTTTTACCTTGTCTTTGGTAGTACTCGACCATAGCTTGTGCATCATCGTCCCAATTAGATAATTTATTTTCGTCATAAACCTCTATCAAGCTCAACTCTTTTCCGAAGTAATCTTTAGTTTTACTGAAGTCAGACTTCAAGTCACCACCTTTTGCGTAATAATCTAAAATATCTATTTCAGAAAAATAATCTCTTACTTGACCATCAATTTCTCTCATATTACCCTCATCCCTCCAAGCATTTTCATATCCTAACATAAGGTCAGATAATTCGGAATAATCTGCTAATTGATTAGTGTATCTTCCATTAGTGGCATCAACAATTAAATTTCCTCTTTCATCATCTCCATAAATAAAATGAGCAACTAAATCTCTTGCATAAGGATATTGTTCGTATTTTTTAACTTCATACAATTCACTTATGGTATTTATCTCTCCACCTTTTGCGTACATATATTTACCTATTTTATTATTCAAATAAGATAACTCATCTTTATATTTATCTTTATCCAAAATTTCTTCGTCTAACTCACTACCCAATTCATTTCTCATTGAGATTAAATCTTCTTTTCCTAAAGTGTCAATATAGCTTTTGAGTGTTTTATCTAATGATATTTCCCCACCTTTAGCGTATTCACCTAAACCCTTTTGTAAGTAATAGAAAAAGTACCTACCTCTACTACCACTAGCGTTCTTTGGTTTTTGGTATCCTTGCTGTTTAGCTAATTCAATTAATCTAGCAACTTGCATAGAGTCTAGTCTATGGAAATCACTTCTTAAATCTATACCATCATACAAGGCTATATAGGTAGCTTGGTCTTTTGTAATTCGACCACCTTTAGCTAACTGTCTACGCTTTCTATACTCAACCCCATAACCATTATTTATAAATAGTAATGATGTGTCATATCCCTTTGCCTCCATTTCTGCTGCAAACGCTTTAGCCTTTTCGGCAAAATCATCAGCAATAAACTCTTTGTATTCCCACACAATATCTCTTGTGTATTTTTTATTGTTACCCATATTATCTTGTAAATTTTCTTGAATTAGTATATCTCTTTGTTTGCTGTAAAGGTAATGTTATTTCCTTATTAGGCAAGTTTGTTACTGTTTTATTTAATTCGCCACCTTTAGCGAAAATTAAATCAATCGTATAATATTCTTCGCCTTTATTGAAGTCCAAATGATTCCTATAAGATTCCTCCATTATATCATTCCATTCTTCTAGGTATATCTTCAAGTCTCTTTCATTACCAATCTCAAACAATGAATCAGCCTTGTCTTCTATATCGTAAACAACATAAGTATAAGGTATTCCGTTTAAGCTACCACCCCTTGCAAGGTTAGATTCTTGGTTTCGCTTAATAGATGCAGCCCTATGCTCTCTTGACTGTCTCTTAGCGAACTCTTTAGGTATGGACTTGTTTAAATCTTGATATTCCTTAAAATATCTATCGAACTTACTTTTTACAGACCTATATTCAGCCCCCATTCTAACTTTTTCGTCTCTCCAATTATACGAATCTAGGTTTAGACTATCCATCTTGTTGTTCAGCTCTTTCTTCTTTGAGATGTAGCCCTCATAAGAAATTTCACCACCCTTAGCGTAGCTATTAGAATAATAAAGCTCGTCTAGCAACTCTTGAAAAGTCATAGACTCATCTTTCATAAGCTTATGAACATCTCTTTTAACTTGCTCCATAGTATCATATTCGGGATATAAATTCCCATAATAAATGGTTCTATATTGCTCATCACTTATTACTCCACCCTTTGCGTATTCAGATTTACCCCCATTATGCCAATAAGTACTTGTTTGTGTTCCGTATGTTTGTTTAGATTTGAAGTTAACTTGACCGTAAATTAAATCATCTTGGTTTTCAGCCCATTCGACTAACTCCCAAACTTTTTTATAACTTGGGTCATCTTTCTCTCTTTTGATTGATGGATTTCTATATATAGATTTGCTGTAATCTTTTGAACTATCTTTAAACTCTAAGTCTATTATCCACCTTTTATTTTCTTCATCATCTTCTATTGGGTCATAAAGCACTTCTCCACCTTTAGCTAGATGGTCAGAGTCTTTCATAATATCACCGCTAGGCATTTCATGATAACCCTCTTTAATTCCGCCACCTTGACTAAATGTATCTTTTACATCTTCTTGCACTCCACCATAGTGATAGGCAATAAACGCCTTCTGTCTATCTTCCTTGTTTTTGAAAACATAATAATATACAAGCTCATCCGTATTAGGTGATTCTGCTACCTCTATAGTGAAGTCCATGCCCTTAAATATAGTATCTGCCTTTTCTTTACCTACAGCCCAAACCTTAACATGATTGGGTTTTACATACTGTGTATGCTCTTCTGAGGTAGGTTTATCACTAGCCTTTCTCTTGGAGTTAGTTATACCAAAAGTAATTACATCCTCTACGAAATTACCCCCCTTAACTATCTCAGCTAGGGTGTCTTTTTTAGGATTATTATCCTTATTCCAATATGTTTTAACAATCTGAACAGCGTCTTGATATTTTATACCACGCTCATTCTTCACCTTGTTAACCTCTTTTTGGTAGGTTTTTAACGCCTTTTTATTGCTCTTTTTTTTCATGACCAATCACTTATATCTGTTATTGTTGGATTTCCCTTAAAGTCATAGTCTTTTACTATTTTGATGACCGTAAAACCTTTAGGTATTGGGGTGTTATATATCGCAGACAGCTTAGTCCTTGCTCTTTTAATTAAGAACTCAGTCTTTCTATTCTCCTTATTGTAGATAGTAAAGAAGTAAGTATATGCCTCACCCTTTTTAAGTCTTCCTCCTATTCCAAATTTATTTTCCATGTTCAAATCTCCTTTAAGTTTTTGTGCCTCGTTACCATTGTGGTTTTGGTAATACCATTCAACTTCGCCTCCGTTAGCAAATGACTTTACGGCAGAACCGTCTAGCTTTAATAAAGTAAGAGGCTTATGTTTGCCGTTAATTAGTTTAGTAAATCTACCTTCAATACATGGGCTTGTAACAAACTTAATGTCTGAGATAGGTATTGGACTCAGTGTTCTAACATAGTCATCAGCTCCTATCATAAATAGGCTTGACTTGTCAGAGACCATAATAGCCATAACCACACCTTCACCGCTAGGTAAATAGTTGAAGGCTGTACCCGCATTAGACGCTAAATTAATTCCTTCTTCATTTGATATTGCTCCTCGCATATCTGTGTCAATGTATCCGCTGTGTACAATTCTTTCAAAATCCTCAACAGACACACCTCTGAATAAATACCCACCTACTTCAGTAGCATAAATACCCCCTAAAGATGTAGAATCAGAAGTCTTATCTAGTTTCTTTGCCGTACCGTAATATGGGAAATAGTCATCCCCTAAATTTTTCAAATAATCCTTATTAAGACCATCCAATCTTTCAATCAACTTTTTTATTTCAGACCAAGAACAGCTCAATCCCTTTTTAGCAAATTTAAGACGGGTTATTTCTTTTTTCATACTATCAAATGAGTTGAAGTATTCATCTGAGTAAGAAGGCTCACCCCTCTTTTCTTTTTCGTATTCTAACTGACCTAATCTATTAATCTCATCAGTTATTGAAGAAATCTCATCATCTACAGAACCACCTTTACTGAAGTGAGTTAAGTATGGGTAGTCTTTATGTTTAGCTTTAAATATATCAGATTTTGGGCTAACTGTTTTAGGGTTTTTACCATAAACCAACCCTCCAATTTGCACCACTTCGTCAGCAGAAACAACGGGCATCCCATTCTCTCTTAGGTAGAAATATGAATGTCTAAAAGGATTCATTCCTATCTGCTTCCAATTACTATCATTTGAAATTACTTCAATTAGCCTTTTAGAATTATCAGACCTTTCTTTTGGCGTAACCCCTTCTATTGGGTCATAGTAACCATACATTCGACCAATAGTGTTCTTAGGGAAATCTCCTACAGCAATTCCAAAAGCGTATGATGGAATAGTTCCAAATGTCACATCTTTAATTTTAACTACCGATTGATAAGATATAGGTCTACCACTTTGCTTATGTCCTCCATGAATAGAAACTACCCATGTGTTATTTCTTACATAAGAAGGAATATCTAATCTTACACCTATTGGCTCTCCCGTTTTAATCGGAGCATCTATTACTTCTTGCTTCAATACTTTTTCTCCATCAGATTTTTTTATTGTCTGATTTTGCTTTTGCAAAGCATTGTAAATTTCTTTATATGTAGCGGGTTCGTAAAAAGTATCTATCTCTTCTATAGGTGTTACACTTTGAGAAATATCTAGATACTCATCGTAAGAAATATCACCTAAACCGTAATCCTTTAATGCTTGTACATTATAAACATTCTTTTTAGTTATAGCTGAGTCTCCTTTACCGTCTTTAGACTTAAACCAACTAACCGAACCACCCTTTGCGAAAGGTTTATTATCTGTATAACATTTATGACATATATATAAGTCGTCTCCACCTTCTGAAGCCTTCCAACTCCAACTACAATTTTGACAGTCTATCATTTCAACCGAACCACCCTTTGCCAAAAGTGCATCTTCTGCTAAGTCCTCTACGGCATCCATTTCTAATTTCTTAGGAGTGGTTTGTTTGCGTATATCTTTTTCAATTCCTCCACCCTTTGCAAAAGTAAAGTCATCACCAATTAGATTCATTTTCTGTTCAGCAAATGGTCTCTTTCCTAAAGGGATGTAATCTTTGTCACCCTTTTTTGGTATAGAGTTGTCTGAGCGTCTTATGTGTTTACCGAAGTTTACCCATGAGTTCTGACCTCTAGTTTCTGTGGTCATAGCTTTTCTAGCTAATGGACTAAACATTCTTGAATGAACATTCCAAGCATTTTCTTCTCCAATAGCTCCAAATCCATTCCCTAATTCTGAATGACCAAAGAAATCATGCACGAATCTAAATAAATCATTTACTAATAATGGTTTCCCCTTAATGTCTTTGTATGGTGTTTTTCTAAGCATTGCATTTTGCTCTCGCTTCAAATCAGATATTGGCTCTTCACCAAAACCTCCCTCTGTACCGAAAATATACATATGCTTATTATCAGAAATGTCTTTTAGAACTTCAGCCGAATTAGCATAAGGCTCTCCGCTTCCATTCCATATCTCTAACTTATAACCTTTATCAATGACTGCATTGTATTGCATTTCAGTTTCATGAGCTAACACCTCATAAGCCTCTTGAACAATTGAGCTAGTTGGATTATCTAACATCTCCTCGTAAGCATCTGCTAATCGAATTGACTTGGCGTAATCTAACTCATATATCTTTGATGGGTTAACATCTGAGATTCCTAGAAGGTGAGCATTGTCTTTTATGTATTGATTAGAAATTGTTGAGGTTTCTGCATTAGGAATACCAAAAATATTACCACCCTTAGCGAATCCATCTTTACCATTTGCAACTGCATGAAAGTATCTTTTTTGCTTATCAGTTAAGTCAACGCCATTAGCGTAACCATCGTCAAGCATCTCTTGGGCTTTTTCAGCACTCAAGTCTCCGCCCTTAGCAAATCCTTCTTCTACATCCATAGGAGTTAAGTCAGTGTCTTCCGTTTCTTCACAAGAAAACTTCACACCATTACCATTCCTTTGATTTAGATTAGAAGCTATTTCACAAGCTGTTTTAGTTTCACCCTCAAATTCATATGTATCGTCATCTGACATTACATACTTATTGATGATTCCTTCCCCGCCTTCTACTTCAATGTTTTGACCCGTTGATTTTACCGTCATTTTAATCCCACCTTTTGCGTGCGATTTACCTTTGGTAAGACCGCCTCCTTTCTTAGACATAAAGTTGTTTTTGATTATTCCTTATCGGCTAATGCTGTCTCTAATGTAGTTAGCCTAACTTCTGCTGCATTTACCCTTGTCTGTAGTGACGAGTCTTCAGTCTTTAGCCTATCCAAACTCTTTAAAGATAAGTATATACCTACCATTAATGACCCTACGGTAAGTAAGCTTATGGCACTGTTCCAAGTTGGAGAATTATAAATCTTCATAAATTTCTATTTTCGCAAATATATAAAATATATGGCTAACCCCCGTAGGGTTTATATAGTTTTTATAGTTATATTTTTCAACTAGGGTTGCATATAAAAATAACCCCCCTTAAAACATCAGCAGTAGTGCGGGTTTCAAGAGGGTTTAAGTAGTAGTTAAAAGTTAATGATATATTCTTTGGGTGTCTTCCCACTTTTCTGAATATTAAAAAATACTTCTGTTATCACTTTTCTTATTGTCTTATCGGAAACTTCTAGGTCTTTCGATAGCACTCCATTGTTCATTAAGAAGTTATGCATAGAGTAGTATTTAAGGGTGTAAGTCTCTGAGTCTATATACTTTTCATTATCTAAATTAAAGTCCTTATACTCCTCTGTGAATAACTGTAACCCTAGCTTATATACCTCCTCCTTTGAAGGTGGTGCTACGGGTGTATCTAGCATAGCTCTTTGCTTTAGTCTATTATACTTAGAAATGACTGTATTTCTATATTTCTTATAAGCCCAAATGATGTTTGACAAGAACATTATATTGAAACTACCGTAGTGTGTACCTAAAGAATCACCGTTTCTATCTAGAAGCTTTCCCGTCATAGCCATTTTTATAGCTCTATCTAAATCATGCCCCGAAAAGTTTTTAAACTCACTTATTAAGGTCTTGACTAGGAATGTCAATTCTGATTCTCCTAAAGGCTCTCTAATACCAATCATCTCAACCATTCTTTGCATATATGACGCTAAAGATGACCGTTGAGATTCATTATACTCTCCAAGCTTAGTAGGAGAGTCTAGGTGGTATGCAACTATCTCTAACTCATCTCCACTAAACTGCTTAATACTTGAATGTGGCAGCCCTAGATGCTGCTTCGTTAAATTTGTCATTCTTAGTTTGTTTTTTCGATTTATTATTCCTATGCGGGGAGTGAGAATTGCTTAGATACTCATTAAATTTCGGGCTAAACATAGTAGATGGTCTTAAATACTTAGACATTTTAGGGTCACTTAGCCAATCTTCAGCTAAATAATCTATTACATCCTTAAAGTCATCCTCAGAATAACCCTCTTTAATTCTTGCCGATATAAGACTTATGGTTGCTTTAGTCTTGTGATTAAACCTTCCTTCAATCCTCTTGTTAAGATAATCTATTACTTCTGCTGACATAGATAAGGCTTTATCGTTGGTTTTAATGTCCAACTTCTGTCCAACCGATAGCTTTAAGTTGCTAATAACTAGGTTGTTTCTAGTCCACTTACTGTCCACATCGAACTTATCGCATCCGAAATCAACTATTCGTCTTAGGGATGTTCTAGATACACCATGCTTAGAGCATAACACTAAACTGTCTAGGCTAGAACTACCATTGTTTGACTCAGTTATAATGTTAGCCCAAACAGTTGTGTATGACAAAGGTTTTGGTGATAAATATTTAAGCAATTCAACTACCACAACTCTTGTATATCTGAAGAAGTTAAATCTTCATAAGATGATGCATTAGACCACTCATCAACATTAAATAAATCATTAGGTGTACAACCCATAGATACACATATCTTAAATATTGTTGTCATCGAAACATTCTTATGCTTCCCATTCATAAACCTTGAAAGGGATGCGGGAGATAGTGACGCTCTAAAAATATCTTTAGACTTTAATATTGCCTCTCTTTGGCTAATTGATGCCTTGACCTTTCCATCAAGTAATGCTACTAATTTTGTTTTTTTCTCAGAAACTTCCATATTATTTTTGTTTTGTTTTAAACTTATTTTTTTACTCTAATAGTAAAGACTAAATCTTACCTATTTTAAACACTTTACCTTGTCTTAGCTGCTCTTCAAATGCTGTAGAAACAACTTCTATAGCCCCGTCATTAATACCCCCTACAGTCCATGCTGTAACTGACTTAACGCTACCGTCTCCACCACCATCAAACACAATAGCTTCCCTATTGGTTTTCTTTTCTGTGAAAGTCCATATAACCCTACCTACTTTGCTTGACTTTCTAACCATAGTTGGTTTACCGAAAAACTGCTCTAAATCTAGGTATGCTATATTTAGATTTGATACGATACCCATGTTAGGTATATCAACCTCTGCTCCAACTTGAATTTCCCTATCCTCGTAAAAAATAGGTGTTGATTTTGGAGGTAAAACTAGACCTATCTCTGTTGGGTCTAAACTTGTTTGTCCTTTTAATTCTAAGCTCATATCCTTGTTTTTTTAAAATGGATTTTCATCTTCATTTGGGTCTATTGTAGGCACTGCATCAGCTTCCAAGTTTGGAATATATTTAGCCTCAGTTAGAACCTCCCAATTAAACATATTTAGACTTACATAATGTTTGCCGTTGTACTCCGACCCTTTGATGTCAAATTGAACTTGAACAATATCACCTACAGAAAATTCTCCATCTGATTTTAAGGCTCTACTTCCTAGTATTTCTAATTTAATGTCTTGAGGGTACTTGCCGTCTGTGCGTAGTACTACATCTCTCTTTTTAAAGTCATTTGTAAAAGTTTGAATCTCTCCTACGCTAATCACTTCTCCGTTCATTTTAAATGCCATAATTTACTTTGTTTTAGTTTCTAAAATTGTATCGTTATCGTAAAACTCTCTTGTTACTTTCCACTTATTGTAGGAGTCAGATAAAAACCTACCGTTGTAAGTCATTTTCTTTCTTCTACCATCCTTAACATCCCACCACACGCACTCTTTACCATTGGCTGAGATAAAATCACACTCATTGTACTTTGATGGGAATCCATACTTCTCATATATAGCTCTTAGCTCGTCTACTCTCTTATAATTAACAAAAGCACAGTCAGTAAGCCACATATACATATCGTCTCCCATAACCTTGTAAACCTCCATCATTAAGTCTCTAACCTTAGAGATGATGTGCCAATAGAAAGGAGAGTACTTACTATTCATTTCATAATCAAATGTTTTGTATTCTACCTTGTCTCCGTTGTAATGCTGTATTAGAGGTAAACTATTTAAACTACCTATAGATACTAGCATAGCTTTCTTGTGTCCCGACTTAACTCCTTTAGTGTATAATGACTCAGATATATATCCAAGTAAATAAGCACTTCTCCAATAGCAATGATTCAAGTCTAACGCACATACGGGCTTACCAATTACGGTGTATATAGCCTTTGGGTTGAAGGTCTGAATAGACGGTCTCTCATCGGCAGCAATCTTAGCCTTGCTAGGAATCCCATACTTCTCTATGTATGCGTTTATTTCCTTCTTAACCATGTTCACTAAGTATATACCTTCAATCCTATCCTCCTTTGGGTTATGACCAAAATAAGTGTACTTAGAGCCATCATCGAATATTATCTTGCGACTTAACCCCGATGATACAACTCTAAACTTAGAGCCTTGTTCTGAGTGTACTTTTAAAGCCCTCTCAAAGCTTACTATACTTCCTCCATGCGTAGATGCCATTACTTGCTATTTAAGGGTGTTAAATCGTCATTATCAAAATCTATGTCTAGACCAAAATGGCACAACTTACCACTTACCTTGTCGCATCTTCTACAGACCTTTATTTCGCTTTCCTTATGGCTGTCATTACTCTTGAAGTAAATAAACATTTTATGACCAAAGGTCTTACATATGAATCGTCTAATCATTTTGTCCTTTTATTACTTTATAAAAATCTACATCTAACGCTTTAATCTGTTTCTCTATATCTCTCCAAGCCTTTTTAAACTCCTTTTCAGTCCCCAAGTCATACTTAGATTTGGTCATGAAATTAGATACATTTCTAGCGTTCTGCTTTAGTAGTAAGTCAATCTTAGTCTTGACCTCTATATTGTTTCCGTACTTAGTGTCTTTCATTGTTAAGGTGTTTTAGATTGTTCGGGCTGCTCCATGTGTACAATAGTTGAATTGAGTTGTTCTGCAAATACCTTGACCTTCTGCAACGCCTCCATAGCACTATTAGCTGCAACTACTCGACTAACACTCTCTAATGTTTTCTTACTCTGTAGGGTGAATACATAACTATGCATATTTTGTTCTTTTAATTACTAATAAATTGTTTTTTGATTGTTTTGGTTGTAGGTATCTAAGTGAGGATGTACACTCACTATTCATCCTAACGCAGTATTGGTAATTTGAATTACCTTCCTCTATACTCCAAAATATTTTCTTACCTAGAAGGTTTAAAATATCATTGCAGTCTTTGTGGTATTTAGGCTTCAAATTAACCAACTCCTTAGAAGCTCTTGATGCTGTTTCAACTTGAGTATATAGGTTACTTAGGAAATTCATAGTAGGTATTTCCCAATCACCATCTAGGTTATTGACTAATTCGTTAACTAACCCATACTCTAGGGTAGGCTCTATAGATAGAACCTTAATGTCATAAGGGTATAAATACCGATGTAGTTTAAGCCCTCTAAAGGATATGTAAATAGGTTTGTTCATTGTAATTTGTTTTTGTTTGCTTACATCGCAAATATAATAAATTTTATTTAAAACGTAGTAGTATTACTTAAAAAGAATAAAAACAATCAAAACACTTGTGGGATAAGAAAATTGAATTACCTTTGGAGTCTAATCAGAAAAACAAATTAATTATGAAAAAGGCTATTGAATCACTAAATCAAACTATTGAAAACATAGATAATGAAATTCAAGTAACTATAGATAAATCAATTTATGATGACAATATAGATTGGACAGAGATGGATTATAAGTTAGATATGCTTAACAGAGCAAAGACGGAAGCTATTAAATGCTTAACAACTTTAAGATATATAAATCAATAATAGAATTACTATGAAACAATTACCATTAATCGAGTGGATAAGAATCCAAAAACCTACAAGGCTTTATTAAGCTTATTTTATTAATCATTTTATAAAACTCATTATGGAAATTACGAAGGATACAAGTAGAGAAGAATTAGTATTTAAAATACAGCTTCTAGAGGTTGAACTAAAGCAAGAGGCTATCGACAGATTGACTGAGATAGAAAGAGCTAACAAGGCTAACCCAAATCACCCCACATTAATGGAGAGGCTGAAGCCCGAATGCCTAGTAAAGATTAATGATGCTGAGGCAGAGTACCCCGAAATAATTAAATCTATTAGAGTTAGTCTTAATAAGTATAATTTTGTTACAGAACTTTCACTAGCAGACGCTTTTGATATAGGTCACTATGTTCTTGGAGATGCTACTCAAGTACTTATTATTTACAATATGTTTGAAGATTAAATAAAAGCTCTTTGCTCGAAGATAAGAAGGCACACCAACCCTAGCTCCAACTGAGCTAAACCCAAGAGGAATCTCTAAGGTAAAATCGGTAGATTGGTAAACTACAAAGTGGAGACCTAGAGTGTATCAGCACTCGTTCTTATTGTAGAGGTATTAATGACTTGGAGTTTGCATTGTGACAAACACAAACGAGAACGACTCGCATCCAACATTTACTCCATAACTGAAATGGGACAAAGAGCTTTTTTTATTATTACGCTTCCCCCTCTGATTAGCTCCTCTTACGAGGGGCTTTTCTTATTTAAAACAATCTTTTATTCATCATTAGTTGTTTCCTAAGATAATTAGTTTACATTTGTAGCATACTAATCAGAAAAACACACGCTATGAATTTAGATACGAAAAATGAAAACGGAGTTGGTACACCTAACGGATTGACAGCCATCAGAACTATAAGTGATTTATTCGGAGTGGAGATGCACCTTATTTACGATAGACGAAATTTAATAGGTACAACCTTATCAGCCTACAAGGTAGCTAATGGTGGATTATACTTTAAAGTAGTCGGAAGCACTACGAATGAAGAGGTAGGAACACCATACCACGAAGACCTATCTATAATGGTTGATAGACTAAACAGAATGAGAGCTAACATTATCATATCAAACTAGCCTTACTTTTTTTCCCGACTGATTAGCTCCTCCCACGAGGGGCTTTTCTTTTGCCCAAAAAAAAGGGAGACCATTACAGCCTCCCTAATTCATTGTTGGCTCACACAGCCACACACACACACTATCTTAAACTTGACCACCTTTGCCATACTTCGACATTATCTTATCGTACTCTGCCTTGTACTGACCCTTAGTAATTATGGTCATCTCCAACATCTTATTCAGATTATCAATATCCTTATGTCTCAGCTCTGCCAAATCCTTTTTCAACTGTAACACCTTTACCTCATCGCCATTTCCTCCAACTGAGGGCATAGGACTCCCGCTGAGGATTGATTCGGGGCTTTCGGGCATCGGAATACTCTGTCCTTGAGTAAAGGTCTCAGACCAACTCCTTTCGTCTTTCGTTAAATCATGACCGATGTCAATATCAAACACATACTTTCTTGAACCGACATCACTTGCCCCTTCATTAAAGACAAACGAACTTACGGGACTTCCCTTCCCCGTCTTCGAGGTTATCTCATACTCCCGACTCCTAAGCTTATTATAAAGCTCATGGTAATACAGCTCATCCAAATCTTTATGCTTAACTTCGTAGTCTCCCAAGTCCAAATCTCCCATACGCAATACAATAGTATCATCCTCCTTAAAATACAGCCCATCCTCTCGCATTAGTTTGTCGATGATGTTGAACCAATCTACACTACGATTAAAACTTGGCATTGGGGCATCTGAATCTGCATCCTTGTAACGAATGTAGTAATCCAACCGTTGTATTACATCATTGATGACTTTATAATCCTTTGACCATTCCTCAGCAGTATGTCTACTCTTTAAATCATTATAGACCCGATTCATCTCATCTCTTGGACATGGTATCCCATAAGTGTCTTTACAATATTTACTGACCGCACTCATTACTGCGTTGTAACGATTCCGCTTCCTTTTCTGCTTAGGCTTCTTTGATGTAGTGGGCTTTTTTCCTACGACTGTAGGCTTCTTATTCTTTTTAGGGGTCTTCTTACCACCCTTTCCTTTTGAGGCTTTCATATACGCTGTTTTCTATGTGTGTATTATGTGAATTGTGTGAACTGTAAAGATAAGCATATATCCCAATTATTAACTAGGTATTTATAATTATAATATTAATTC
>Ga0209482_1000346_pt1 | contig 41462 bp, 39 predicted proteins | sample CoawatmetaG10DNA_FD_187512 | JGI IMG/M metagenome (GOLD analysis project Ga0209482, IMG submission 187512) | Marine microbial communities from the West Antarctic Peninsula - Coastal water metaG104-DNA (SPAdes) (version 2) | ecosystem: Environmental > Aquatic > Marine > Coastal ...
ACCTCAGGATTTCCGCACCGTTCCGCCAGCTCGCCGATTCGGTGCAGAATTTCTATGATCCCAAGCGGCTGGTCGAACGCAATTTGCCGACCCTGCTGGAAGAACAAAATAAACGCGCGGTGCCGCCGACGCCCGCCACCCCCATTCAGCCCTCCGACAGCAGGACCGTGCCATGACCGAAACAGCATTGACGAAGATGAAGGACCGGCCGAGCAACGGCGTGATGAAGAAACTGACGATCCTCGGGCTGTGCGCGCTCTGTCTTGCCCAGACGGCGTGCGTCAACGTGACCGCGCCCGACAAACCGATCGTCATCAACCTCAACATCAGCGTCACGCAGGAAGTGGTCTATCGTCTGGATGGTCAGGCCAAGAATTTGATTCAGTCGCAACCGGGGATTTTCTGATGAACAGGCTCAAGATATCGATCGCGATGCTGCTGCTGGTCGGTGGTGCGACCGCGGCCCTGGCGCAGCGCGACCCGGCCTATCAGGCGGCGCGCGCGGCGGGCGAAGTGGGCGAGCAGCCCGATGGCTATCTCGGCGTGGTCGGCAGCGCGAGCCCGGCGGTGCGCGCGTTGGTCAGCAACATCAACATCCAGCGCAAGGCGGCGTATACCCAGCAAAGCGCGGCGTCGGGTGCCACGGTCGAGCAGTTCGCTTTCACCAGCGGCTGCAATCTCATCCTGAAGACCGCGCCGGGCGAGAAATATAAAGGCCCCGATGGCGTGTGGAAAACGCGCAGCGCCGCCGCGCCGGAGCGCGATTCACGCTGTATCTAGGCGACGCGGGTTATTTGGCCTCGGCGAGCGCGGCCTTGGCGGTGGCGCTCGTCCAGTCCATGCCACCGGTGCTGCGCCACAGTTCGTGGCCGGTTGAATCGAACAGGATGCTCATCGGCAGGCTGGCATTATAGGCGATGCTGAAGCCGACATCCTTGTCGAGATACGGCTTCAGCCGCGCGAAGCTCTGCTTGGCGAAGAAGCCGGCAACGGTCGCGCGGTCCTTGTCCTGGCTGATCGTGGCGACGGCAATGGTCGCCGCCGCGGCATCGAGCGTCGGCATTTCCTTAACGCACGGGCCGCACCAGGTCGCCCACAGATTGACCAGCACTGGCTTGCCCTTGAAGGCAGCGAGCGTCATCGGCTTGCCATCGGGGCCTTCGAAGGTGACGGTGGGGGCGGCTTCGCCCTTGTGGCTGCGGTCGATCGCTTGAGCGGCAGCGGGTTCGGCCGCCGCCTGGCTGGAATTGGCGGTGGGCGCGAGCGCGTCTTGCCCGTTGGACGAGACTTGCTTATCGCACCCCCCAAGCACTCCGAGCAGCAGGACCGGGACCATCACCGAGCGTAAAGACATATCGGGCGCATCCAATGCGATGTGGGGCGGTCGTTTTGCCGAGGGGCCAACCGCAGTGATGCGGGCGATAAATGCCTCGATCCCATTCGACAAGCGTTTGTGGCGGCAGGACATCGCCGGGTCCAAGGCGCATGTCGCGATGCTGGGCGCGACCGGCATCGTTTCGGCCGAGGATGCCGCCACGATCTCGGCGGGCCTCGACACCGTTGCCGCGCATTATGCCGAGCATGGCGTGGCCGAGGACATGGTGCTCGAAGACATCCATATGCAAAGCGAGTCGCGCCTGGCCGAGGCGATCGGCCCGGTTGCCGGGCGGCTGCACACCGCGCGCTCGCGCAACGACCAGGTCGCGACCGATTTCAAACTGTGGGTGCGCGACGCGATCGACGAGGTCGATGCGGCGTTGGGGGCGTTTCAGGACGCCTTGCTCGCGCGGGCTGAGCAGCATGCCGACAGCGTGATGCCAGGCTTCACGCATCTTCAGAGCGCGCAGCCGGTGACGCTCGGCCACCATCTGATGGCCTATTATGAAATGATCGCGCGCGATCGCAGCCGCTTTGCCGATGCGCGCGCGCGGATGAACCTGTCGCCGCTGGGATCGGCGGCGCTTGCCGGAACCGGCTTCCCGATCGACCGCGAGATGACGGCGGCGGCGCTCGGCTTTGACGGGCCGACGCGCAATTCGCTCGATGGCGTGTCCGACCGCGATTTCGCGATCGATTATCTGACTTCGGCGACGCAATGTTCGCTGCATCTGTCGCGCCTCGCCGAGGAATTCGTGCTGTGGGCGTCGCAGCCGTTCGGCTTCGTCGCTCTGTCGGATCAATGGTCGACCGGCAGCTCGATCATGCCGCAGAAGCGCAACCCCGATGCCGCCGAGCTGGTGCGCGGCCATGCCGGGCGCATCCTCGGCTGCATGACCGCGCTGATGGTAACGATGAAGGGCCTGCCACTCGCCTATTCCAAGGACATGCAGGACGATAAGCCCCCGGTGTTCGAGGCGCATGATCTGCTCGGCCTGTCGATCGCGGCGATGACGGGCATGGTCGAAAGCGCGACCTTCCGCACCGACCGGATGCGCGGGCTGGCCGAGGCCGGTTTCGCCACCGCCACCGATCTCGCCGACTGGCTGGTGCGCGAGGCGGGCGTGCCGTTCCGCGAGGCGCATCACATCACCGGCCAGGCAGTGGCGCGCGCGGAAGCGCTGGGGGTAAAGCTCGACGCGCTGCCGCTCGGCGATTTGCAAGCGATCGATGCGCGGATCGACGATCGCGTCTATGGCGTGTTGTCGGTCGATGCGTCGGTCGCCAGCCGCACGAGCTTTGGCGGCACCGCGCCGTCGCGCGTGCGGGCGGCGATTGCGGCGGCACGCGAAGGGAAACGGTCATGACACTCACGCGGGTGCCGGGTTTGATGGTCCTTGGGTCGATCGCGCTGCTTGCGGGTTGCGGTTCGGCGACCACCTTGAAACCGCCCAAGGGCCAGCCATTGCCGGTCGCGCCTTATGGGGCGACCGCCACGCCGACGCCTGCCGATTTGATAAAACCGAGCAACCAGGCCCGCCCCGAGCGCAGCGACGAAGTGCTCAAGAACTCGCAGCAGCGGCGCGGCGACGATTTCGATTTGCCGCCCCCCAATTGATTTAGGCTGAATTTATGGATCATTTTTCGCTCGTCGATGGGGCGATGCACTGCGAAGGCGTGCCATTGTCGGTGATCGCCGAGGCTGTCGGCACGCCGGTCTATGTCTATTCGACTGCGACGCTGAAGCGCCACGCGCGCGTGTTCCGCGAAGGGTTGGCCGGGGCAGGGGATATCCACCTCGCGTATGCGATCAAGGCCAATCCCAATCTCGCGGTGCTGCGCGTGATGGCGGATGCGGGCTATGGTGCCGATGTCGTGTCGGGCGGCGAACTGGCGCGCGCGCTGGCGGCGGGGATCCCGGCCAGCGACGTGGTGTTTTCGGGCGTCGGCAAGACCGTCGCCGAATTGACCACCGCACTGGAGGCAGGGCTCGGCCAGTTCAACCTCGAGCTGGAAGAAGAAGGCGTCGTGCTGGCCGGGCTGGCGGCGGCGCGCGGGCTCGTCGCCAATGCGACGCTGCGCGTGAACCCCGATGTCGATGCCGGCACACACGCCAAGATTTCGACCGGCAAGCGCGAAAACAAGTTCGGCGTGCCGATCGATCAGGCTCCGGCGATTTTCGGGCGATTGGCGGGCCTGCCCGGCCTCGCGCTGCGCGGCGTCGCGATCCACATCGGTAGCCAGTTGAGCGATCTCGCCCCGCTGGAGGCGGCGTATCGGCGCGTTGGGGAATTGGTCGCGCACTTGCGCGGGCTCGGCTTCCCGATCGAACGCGTCGATCTTGGCGGTGGGCTGGGCGTGCCGTATCGCGAAGGGGATGTCTTGCCGAGCCCCGCCGAATATGGCGCGATGGTCGCCCGCGCGACCAAGGATTGGGGCGTGCGGCTGATGTTCGAACCCGGCCGCGTGATTGCGGGCAATGCCGGTGTGCTGCTGACCAAGGTGATCTGGGTCAAGCCCGGCGCGATCAATCCCTATGTCATCGTCGACGCCGCGATGAACGATCTCGCGCGCCCGGCGATGTACGACGCCTGGCATGATTTCAGGGCGGTCCATCCGACCGGCGACCGCATGATCGCGAACATTGCCGGGCCGGTATGCGAAAGCGGCGACACCTTCGCGATGGGCCGTGACATCGATGCCGTGAAGAGCGGCGACCTGGCGATTTTCCGCACCGCAGGCGCTTATGGCGCGACGATGGCGTCAACCTATAACAGCCGCGCATTGGTGCCCGAAGTGCTGGTCGATGGCGACCGGTTCGCGGTGGTGGCCGACCGTATCCTGCCCGAGACGATCCTCGCCGCCGAACGCATTCCGGAATGGCTCACGCCGGGTGACTGACGACTCGCGTCTGCACAGTCTGCCGCTGTTCGTGCGGCTGGCCGGGCGGCCGGTGATTCTTGTGGGAACGGGCGAAGCCGCCGACGCCAAGCGCCGCCTGCTGGAGCGGGCCGGGGCCGAAATCGTTGGCGAAGCGGCGAATGCGGCGCTGGCTATCGTTGCGGTGGAGGAGCCTGCACAGGCGCAAGCGGTGATCGCGCGGCTGAAGGCGCGCGGCGTGCTGGTCAACGCGGTCGATCGGCCCGATGATTGCGACTTCACGCTGCCCGCGATCATCGATCGCAACCCCGTGATAGTCGCGATTGGCACCGGCGGGGCCTCGGCCGGACTGGCGGCGGCGGTGCGGCAACGGCTGGAGACGCTGCTGCCGCAAACGCTCGGCCCCCTGGCGACCGCGCTGTTCCGCTGGCGGGCCGCGATCCGGCTTGCTTTCCCGTCGCTGGAGGCGCGGCGGCGCGCGCTGGGCGCGGCCTTTGCGCAAGGTGGAGCGCTCGATCCATTGGCGGCGGGGCCGGAGGCGGTCGAGCCATGGCTGCTGTCGCCGACCGCGCAGCGCGAGCAACTCGTCCATATCCGTCTGGTCTCGGATGATCCCGACGATCTCACGCTTGCCCAGGCGCGCGCGCTCGCCTTGGCCGACCGGATTTATGCGGCGGCAGCCGTTCCGTCTGCCGTTCTCGACCGCGCGCGCGCGGATGCGGTGCGGATCCTCTGCGCAGGTCCGCCCGTTACGCGCGAGCCGGGGCTTTCGGTCTGGCTGGAGAAACTATGAGCGGTTTTGCCTATCGGGTCGCTGACGGAAAGTCGGCGCGGATCGACATCGGCCAGGCCATCGCTGCGAGCGGTGACCTTGTCTGGGTTCATCTGACATCGAACAACGAAGATGCGCAGGCGTGGCTGACCGACACCGCCAAAGCGCCCGATTATATCGTCGATGCGCTGACCACGTCCGAATCGCGCCCGCGCTGCGATGCGGTGGGCGATGGCGCGTTTCTCAATTTGCGCGGGCGCTCGAACGAAGCGATGACCACCTCCGATCCGCTCGCGTCGCTGCGGATCTGGGCGGTGGCGGGGCGGGTGATTTCGGTCACCCGGCGGGCGGTGACCGCGATCGACGATGTGGTGAAGCTGATCGAAGGCGGCCATATTCGCGACCCCGGCGATCTGATCGCGGAATTCGCGGTGGCGATTACCGAAGAGCTCGATCCCGAAGTTGCTGATCTCGGCGACCGGCTCGATGATTGCGAAGCCGATCTCGACGCCGACAAGGTGTTCGAACTGCGCCGCGGGGTGACCAAGGTGCGCGTCGCCGCGATCGGCTATCGGCGCTTCCTGCAGCCGCAGCGCGCCGCGCTGGAGAAACTCGCGGCGCTTCCCTGCGACTGGCTGCATGATGATGACCGGCTGCATCTCAGTTCTGCGGCCGACCGCGCGGCGCGCATGGCCGAAGAACTGGAAGCGATCCGCGAGCGCTCGGCACTGATGCATGAATCGCTGACCGATCTGCGTGCCGAACAGATCGATTCGCGCGCGCTGCTGATCTCGATCGTCGCGCTGATCTTCCTGCCTTTGACCTTCCTGACCGGGCTCTACGGCATGAATGTCGAAGGGTTGCCTTATGCCAAGGAGCCGTGGGCGTTCGATGCCATTGGCGGGATTTGCATCGCGATCACCATCGGCATCATCGGCTATTTCAGCGCGAAACGCTGGTTCGGCTGAGCCATTGGATCTTGTCGGTTAGCGTCTTGATCGAGGCGGTCAGGCGCGTGCGATCGGCCTGGGTGGCGGCGAGCGTGGCCTTGGTCTCGCCCAGTTCGATCGCGCGTGTCGCGACGCGGGCATCCAGCGCGGCATTGGCGCGCTTGAGGTCGGTAATCCGCCGTGCGCGGGCCAGCACGCGGGCAATGCGCGCCGCGAGGACATCAAAATCGAGCGGCTTTGCGACATGGTCGTCTGCACCCGCCGCCAGCCCGTCAATCGCGGCAGCGGGATCGCGGTGGCTGGTCATCATGATCACCGGCAAGTCCGCTGTATCAGGATTACTGCGGATTTCGTGCAGCACCTGAAGGCCCGACATGCCGGGCATCACCATGTCGAGCAGGACAAGATCGAACCCGCGCGCGGTAATCAGGTCGAGCCCTTCTGAACCGTTGTCGCTGAGCACCGTCAAATAGTCGAGTTGACCAAGCCGCTGGCCGAGCACGCTGAGGCTGGTGCGGCTGTCGTCAATCGCCAGGATCGTGCCGGTCACGCCGCGCGCACCGTACGCCAGGCCTGGCCGATTTCGTCGAGTGTCGCCGCGACGTCCCGGAACGGGCCCGGGTCGCTGCCGATGCTGGCATTGACGACGGTTTGGCGCGCCCCGGCATACAGGTTGGCGAGAGCCGGGGCGACGGTGCCGCCGGCGTCGAAATCCAGCCCCGCCTCCAGCGCGAACAGGATCGCGGTGGCGCGGGTGACCTTGTCGCTCTTCATCGCATAATTGCCATTTTCGGCCGCCCATGCCGCTCCGCGCAGCGCACGGATCGCCTCATCATACAGCAGCTGGACCAACGCCGGGCCATCGGCCTCGGCGGTCTGCCCGGCGAGTTCGATCTGCCGATAGGTCGTTTCCGGGTTGCGCCCGAACGCGGTTGCGTAGGCGGTGCTCACCCGGTTTTATTCCACTGCGCGATCTGGTTGGTCAGCGTGGTCTGCGATGCCTTGTATTTGGCCACCAAGGCATCGGACGCCGCATATTGCTTGGTCAAGCGCTCCTGATAGGCGGCGGTGTCGGTGGTGACCTTGGCTTCGGCGTCGGTCACCTTGGTCTTGGCAGCGGTATAAAGCGCCGTGCTGCCGACCAGGCCGATATGTTCGACATTGCCGTTGATGGTCACTTTCTGGTCGACCGCCGCGGTCGAGATCGCATCCAGCGCGGCGGCGATGCCGCCGCCTGTTGCCCCCGTGCCGTTGGCGAACAAGGCTTCCACTGCGTCGGGAGTTTTGGACAGAGCTGCGTTCAGCTTGGTTGAATCGACGCTGAGCGTGCCGTCGCGATTGGTCGACACCCCGATCGAAGCAAGATTGATCGGGTCGCCCGCGGCCGCGCCCGTCGCCAGCGTGGTCAGCGGCAGCGCCCGCAGCGCGCGCGCCAGGCTGGTGGCATTATTGTCGTTGCGCAGCGCACCGGTGGTGGAATCGGTCTCGGTTTTGAGCACCGCTTGCAGCTGATTGTAGGTATCGACGAAATCCGTCACCGCTTGCGACAGCGCCGCGGTCGGCTTGGTATTGCCCAAGGTGACCGGCTTGCCGACCGCCGTGCCGGTGAGTTCGAGCTTCACCCCCTCAATCAGGTCGGACACGCTGTTGCTCGAGCGCTCGACGCTAACGCCGTCGAGTTTGAGCTGGGCGTTGCCAGCCGTGCTGCCGATCGTGGTCGCGCTCTGGCCGACACCGACGTTGAGCGCGGACAGGGCTGGCGTGTCGCTGGAGAGGGTGAACGCCTGATTGGTGCCGGTCGCCCCCTTCAGCGTCAGGCGCGCCGTGCCATTGGCATCGGTGACGATGCTCGCGGTCACCCCGGCCGACGCGGCGTTGATCGCCGATGCGATCCCCGAAAGCGTCTGGTGCGCACTGTCGATGGCGATGGTCACCGGTTGGGCGGCACCGGCGGTAAAACCCGTCAACGCGCCGCTGTCGACGGTTGCGGTGCCGAAGGTGAGCGTCAGATTGCCGGTGCCGACGGTGGCATCGCGGCCGGAGAAGGACGATGCGCTGGTCGCCACCTGCGCGGTGGCGAGTTGGGTCACCTCGACCGACGCGGCCAGACCCGACAATTTCGCACCCGGGAGCGCGGTCGCGGTGAGCACGCTGGTGTTCGAACTGGTCGGCTGTGTCACCAGCGTGCCGCCCTGAACCAGCGTCTTGAGTCCGGAGGCAAAGCTGGTGATGCCGCTTTGTACTTTGGCGACCGAGGAGATTTGCGCGGTAAGCGTGTTTTCCTGCTTGGTCAGCGAGGCGTTCTTGGCGGCGAACTGCGCTTGCACAAGCGAGGCGACCAATGACGCCGTGTCGACGCCCGACCCGGCCCCGAGCGAGGTGAGGATCGACTGGGTTGCGGTGGTGGTCACCATGGCTGTGGTCCTGCTCCAAAACTCATATGTAAGAACGACGGGCGGGCGGTCATGTTTAGGATTCCTTCACGCCATTTTCGTCGAAGCGCGCGCTCGGCGGCACCAGCACCGGCGGCGGCGTGCCGCCCGCTGCGGCGTTGAGCCCGAACACGAAGGCAAGGATCGTCGCCAGCGCGACATAGAGGTCATCGCGCACCTCCTGGCCCTCGCGGCTGGTGTAATAGACGGCGCGCGCCAGCGAGGGATATTCGAGCACGGGCACCCGCGCCTCCGCCCCCAATTCACGGATCGCGAGCGCCACCACGCCGCGCCCTTTGGCAACGACGACGGGCACTTGGTCTGACTCGCGATTGTAGCGCAGCGCGACTGCAAAGTGCGTGGGGTTGGTCAGGATGACATGCGCTTCGCTCACCGCCGCGCGCATGTTGCGCTTGGCCATTTCGCGCTGGCGCTGGCGCATCGCGCCCTTGGCCTCGGGTGAGCCTTCGGTTTCCTTATGCTCGTCGCGGATCGCCTGTTTCGACATGCGCAATTTGCGCAGCAGCTGGATCAATTGCAGCGGCACATCAATGCCCGCGATGATCACGAGTCCGCCCGCCATTGCGAACAAAATCCCCATGAAGGTGCCGCCGAGCGCGGCGACGGCCGTGCCGATATTGGTCGAGGCGAGGCCGATCGTGGTGTGCGACGCCTGTTCGAGCATATACCAGCCGATGCTGCCGAGCAGTGCCACCTTGAGCAGCGACTTGCCGAGCTCGATCCACCCCTGCGGTCCGAAGATGCGCTGCAGGCCCGAGGCGGGGTTGATCCGCGAGGCCTTGGGTGCCAGCAATTTGCCATTGAAACCAAGATGGCCAAGCCCGGCCTGGCCAAGGATCGCCGCCGCCAGCGTGACCACCAGGAGCGAGCCGATCGCCGGTGCCAGCTTCCAGCCGCTTTGCAGGAGCGGGCGGAAGGGAGAGAAATCCTCGATATCGCGCTGGTCGAACGAAAAGCTCGACGTCATGATCTCCTTGCAGGCACCAACCAGCGACGGCCCCATCATCGCCAGCCAGGCGCACCCGGCGAGCATCACCAGCGCGGTTGCAAATTCGCGCGATTTGAGGATGTCACCCTGTTCCGCCGCATCGCGTTTGCGCTTGGCGGTTGGGGCTTCTGTCTTTTCACCATATTCGTCTGCCATCAGCCGAGCACCAGGCTTTGGGTGGCGGCGAGGCCTTCGTTGATGATGACGAGCAGATAATCCCCCATCGCTGGAAAGCCGAGCGCCAGCGCGACGACGCCGACCGCGAGACTGGCGGGCAAGCCGACCGCGAACAGGTTGAGCGACGGGGCCGAGCGCGAGATCATGCCGACGACGAGGTTGAGGCACAGCAGCAGGAAGCCGACCGGCAGCGCCAGCAACAATCCCGCGAGGAAGGTATAGCCACCGAAAAAGGCGATATTTTCAAGTTGTGCGGGTTTGAGCCAGGCCGCCCCCGGCGGCAGCGCGTCATAGCTTTTCACGATCATCTCGACCAGGATCAGGTGGCCGTTGACGCTGAGGAACAGCAAGGTCAGCATCATCGAGAAGAACTGGCCGAGCGCCGGGGTCGAGCGGCCGTTCTGCGGGTCGATCGCGGACGCAAAGCCGATCCCCATCGAAGTGCCGATCACTTCGCTGGCAATCATCGGCGCGGCGAAGGCGATTTGCAGGATGAAGCCCATCGCAAAGCCGACCAGCGCTTCGGCCGCGACCGCCAGAAAGGTGGTGAGCGCGAAGATCTGTGCAGGCGGCACCACCGGATGCACCGAGAGCACCAGCACGCCGATCGCACCCGACAGCGTGACGCGCACCGTGACCGGGATCGACACCGCGCTGAACACGGGAGCCGCGATGAACGCCGCGCCAACGCGCACCATCACGAAGATCAGCGCCCAGAGTTGCGGCTCGATCGACAGGCCGAAGCCAAGCGGGCCGTTCATCTTCCCCTCCCGCTTGCGGGAGGGGTTAGGGGAGGGGCGTGGCGCGAGCATTGCGCGCAATAACGGCACTCCCCTCCCCCAGCCCCTCCCGCAAGCGGGAGGGGGGAAGAAAGGGCCCGGCCCGCGTTCATCGCACCAGATCCGGGATCCGTTCGAAAATGCCGATCGTGAAATCGGTGAGCAGCCCCAGGATCAAGCTGCCGAACACCAGGATCGACACCCCGACGACGATCAGCTTGGGCACGAACGACAAAGTCTGTTCGTTGATCGAGGTCGCCGCCTGGATCATGCCGGTGATCAGCCCGGCGAGCAGCGCCGGGATCAGGATCGGCGCGGCGGCGAGCGCCAGCACCCACATCGTCTGATTGGCGACGGTCAGGAAATATTCCGCGTCCATCAGAAACGCTCCTTTCCGTTCGCCCGGAGCCGGTCGAAGGGCAGCGCGCCACGGCGACTGCGGCAGGTGCTGCGCGCAGGCTTCGACAAGCTCAGCCCAAACGGTCGTGTGCTGCGCATCGCTTCAACTCACGAACGAATTGGCAAGGCTGCCAATTGTCAGCGCCCAGCCATCGACCAGCACGAACAGCAGCAGCTTGAACGGCATCGAGATGATTGTCGGCGACAGCATCATCATGCCGAGCGACATCAGCACGGTCGCGACCACCAGATCGATGACGATGAACGGCAGGAACACCAGAAAACCGATCTGGAACGCGGTCTTCAACTCGCTGGTGACAAAAGCGGGCAGCAGTACCGAAAAGGGAATGTCATTGGCCTGTTTGTACGGCCCGCTCTTGGCGATGCCGGCGAACATGGTGATGTCCTTTTTGCGGGTCTGCTTGGTCATGAAGGTGTGCAGCGGGATCGCGGCGGCCTTGATCATGTCGGTCGCGCCGATCTTGCTCTCGGCATAAGGCTGGATCGCGGTGGCGTTGATCTGGGTGATCGTCGGGGCCATCACGAAGAAGGACAGGAACAGCGACAGGCCGATCAGCACTTGGTTGGGCGGGGTCTGTTGCAAGCCCATCGCCTGACGCACGATCGCCAGCACGATGATGATGCGCGTGAAGCTGGTCATCATCAGCAGGATGCCGGGCAGGATCGTCAGCAGCCCCATGACGATCAGGATCTGCAGGCTCAGCGCCATCGGCGCATTGCCACCGCCAAGATCCTTCAATGCGCGATCGGCGGCGTCGCCGGCCCCTGGAGTCGGCGCGGCGATCGGGGCGGCCTGGGCGAAGGCCGGGTGCGCGACCAGGATCGCGAAGACCACACCGAGCAGCATCAGCGCCAGCTTGCCCCATGGCAGCACGCGCGCCACCGATGGCTTGATCAGCGCTGGGCCCGAGCCTTTGCGAATGACCTTGACGCTCATCGTGCGTCTCCACCGCGATCGACCAACGCGACGCCGGTGCGGCTGACCGAGACGAGCAGCTTGCGCCCCTCGAAATCAATCACCGCCAGCCGGACGCTGGGCGAGATCATCATGGTCTCGGTGACCTTGAGCAGCCGATTGGCGGGCTGACCCGGCAACCGCGATTCCAGCCGACGCCAAGCGTAAAGGCACCCGATCATCAGGCCGCACACCAGCGGCAGCAGCACGACGAGCTTGAGGATATAGGACCACATCATGGCGATCAGGCCCGCTTCTCGGGGCTGACCAACTCGGTCATGCGCACGCCGAAGCTGTCGCCGACCATCACCACTTCGCCGCGCCCGATCAGCGTGCCGTTGACCAGCACATCGAGCAGTTCATTGGCTTGCCGGTCGAGCTCGATCACGCTGCTTTCGCCAAGCGCGAGCAATTCGCGCAACGTGAGCGAGGTCGAGCCGATCTCGACCGTCAGCTTGACATCGACGTCCTGCAGCAGCCGGAAATTGGCGGCCAGGCTGGCATCGACGGGGAATCCGCCACTCAAGTCGGTCATTGCAATTCACCCCCGAAAGCACGGTCTAGGTCGTAGGAAATATGCGTGAGCTTGATCGCGGCCTTGCCGTTCGACGTGCCGACCGTGCCCGCGCCGAGCCGGTCGCGCCCGACCATCACCGGCACGTCGCCGCCGACCGAAATCGGGATCACGTCACCCGCCTTCAGCTCCATCAGCAAGCTCAGCGACACCATCGGTTCCGCCAGCACGGACCGGATCGGGAAGCGCACGTCCATCACCGCGCGGGTGAGGCCGGTGCGCCAGGCCGGATCAGGCTCGGCGGTCTTGCCATGCACCTTGCCGGTCAGGGACGGGCCGTGTGGCTTCAACGCGGTGACGGGATAGAGCAGGTCGAGGAACACGGGCTTGGCGGTCCCGGAGGCGATGCCGAAGCGCGTGATGACGACGGCGTCATCGGCGTCGAGATCGGTAATCAGTGCGGGGTTCGCTTCGACCCGGCCGGGCGTGAACTCGATCCGGGCGAGCGGCTCCCATGCCGCGCGCATCGGCTCGGCCAGCATCCGGCCGAGCTGGGCGATCATCGCCTCGGCGGCGGGGGTGAATTCGGCGGGCAGGGCGGCGGGTGCCGCTCCGGTGCCGCCAAAGAACAGATCGAGCAATTCCATCACGAAGCGCCCGTCGAGCACCGCCAGCGCTTGCCCGACCGCAGGTGTCCCTGTCGCCGTCATCGCCATTGGCAGCCACGCGGTCAGGCCGTCGGGGCGTTCGACCCGGTAATCGGCCAGGCGTTGGACGACCAGCGGTTCGGCCCAGGTGCGGCACTCGCGGCGCAGCAACGGCTCGAACACGGCGCGCACGCCGCGCGCGAGGCGCGCGGACAAATGCTGCACCGTGTGCAGGTCGCCGAACGGGTTGAGGTTGGCCGTCCCCAGCGTGACATGCTCTGCCGTCCGCCGGGGCCGCTCCCGCCTGTCGCTCGCGCTGTGAAGGCCTTCGTTAACCATGCCTCACTGAACAACGAAATTGGTAAAGTAAACGTTACCGACGCCTCCAAAGCCTTCTTTTTCCTTGAGCGTATCGTTGATCGCTTTGGCGATGCGACGCTGCAAAACCTTCTTGCCGTCGCTGGTGAAGACCTGCTCCTCGGTGGTGTCGCCGAGCGCCATCAGGATGGCCGATCGCACCGCGATTTCGTTGGTCTTGATGTTCTCGATCACCGAATCGTCATAGGGCGTGGAGACGGCGACCCCGACCTGCACGAAATGAACGCTGTCCTGCAGGTTGGAGGTGAACTCCTTGTCCATGGCATAGTAATTCGAGGCATATTTGTCGCCGCCAACGCCGATCGGTGGCTTGGTGCCGCCCTTTGCTCCCTCGGCCCCTTCGCCCGTGCCGACGCGCTTCTGCTCGGCCTTGGGGACCAGCCGCGGGCCGGTTGGCTCGGGCGCGGCCTTGCTGCCGCCAAGCAGCCCGGCATGCATGGCGAACACCGCGCCGCCGACGCTGCCGCCGATGAGCACCAGCCCGCCGACGATGAGCAGCAGGATCTTCATCATGCCACCCTTCTTCTTGGGCGTTTCCTTGGGGGCGTCACTCATGGATACTGTCCTTCATCTTCAAGCAAGGCGGTGGTCGACGGGATCGTCAGTGGCGTCGGAGCGCGCGCGGGACGGCGTTCGCGAAGGCTGCGGCGTTGGGCGCGGCTGCGGGGCGGCACCGCTGCCGCCGCCCGCGCTATCGGTGGTGACGCTGGTATCGCCGATGCGAACGCCGCGCGCGGAGGCCAGTTCGGTCAAGCGCGGCTGCGCCTCGGCAATCAGCGCGCGGGTGGCTTCATGTTCGGTGGTGAAGCGAACGTGGACGCGATCGCCCTCCTGCCGCACGGCAACGTCGACGCTCCCCAGCGCGTCGGGCGAAAGCTTGATGCGCGTGTCATGCGCATTGGCATCGTCGCGGAGCGTTTCGATGTGATCGATCATGCGCTGCAAGCCCGGATCCTGCCGCAGGTCGAGCGGTGCCGGGTTGGTGCTTCCGGTCGCCGCCACGGCGGTTTGATCAGGTAGATTGACGGCTGGTGCGGTGCTGAGCGCGGCGGCCAGTATTGCGGCGTCGCCTTGACCCGGGAGCGCAGGCTTGCTGCGCCATGACGTCGCCGCCGCGATTGCCGCCGCGAAGACTTGACCGGCCGGCTGCGGAGTCGTGCTCACGGTGATGGTTGGCACGGCGGCGTCGCGCTGGGCGACCCAGCTTGGCGGATCAGGCCGGTCTACGACTTGCGTGGGTGTAGCCAATGGCGCGGATGTAGGTAGCGCGCTCGCGCTCGATGCGGCAACGATCGTGAGCGGCGCTGCCGGTGCGGACGCTGCGGCGGCTTGTCCGACAGGGGCTATGGCGTCCGAAACGCGCAGCGGTCGCGGCAATTGCGACGCGGTGGTCGGGGTTGGCATAAGCGGAGAGGCGGCCGCTTGCGCTGGGGCCGTTGGCAGAGGGGATTGCTCGGGGGCCGTCGCCACGATCGCGGGTTGCGGCGGTTTGGGCCGGCCAGTCGTGGCAGCCGAACTCGAATCCGGCAGCGTGATCGACAATGGCGGAGTCTCCAAACCGGTCGGCGCGCCTGGGGGCTGCGCTGCGAGTATGTCGCCGAGCGGTGCGCGCAGGGACTGTGGGATCGCATCGGGCTTGGCAGCAGGCGTGCGCCCTGGCGGTGCAGGGCTGGGTGTCTCGGTGCCGTCGTTTGCCGTCTCTGCGGTGTCTGGGGTCTCTGGCGTCGCTATGCGGCCCGGCGTTGCGAACGATGATGGAGCGGCCGTTGCGATCGACGACGATGCCGACTCGAGCGTTGTGATCGAAACCGGGCGCTGAGCCGCAGCAAGCGAGGCAACGGTCGTCACCGCAGGCGATGCCGCTGCATTGGGATCAGCCCCGGTAACAGCGACAGGAGCAGGGGCGATCGTGGGCGCAACCAAGGGTGACGCCAGATTGGCCAGGGATGCGGGTGCCACGTCCTGCGCGTCCACGCGTACGGCCTTGCTCTGGTGGTCCGCAGAGCGTGCTGCTTTCGGTGAGACTGCGGCTGCAAGTGTCGAGGGCGCCGCCGTGGCGTCGCGCCCGTTTAGAAAGGCCGCCAGCGTCTGGACGCGCGGCCCAATCGATGCCGCCTGGGAGCTGACCGCCGAAGCCCCTATCGTCGCGACGGGCGACGCCTGGCTACCCGCATTGCCGACCGTGAACGAGGATGTCGGCAGCGACGATAGACTGTCCTCGTTCGTCCGCGTTTGCGACGTCGTGACCCTGCCCGGTGGCTGTGGCGTTGCGTCGGCGATGACCGCGCCAAGGCCTGTGGAACCGAGTGCTGCAATTGTCGGCGCGAGCAGCTCTCCGCGCTGCGCAAGCGCGGGCTGCGGCGGGCCTTCCTCGCCGATTTCGGCCTGCGGGGCAGCCGTTTGTGCGGGCGCATTTGCCAAGGCCATTGCGGCGGAGGACGCGCCCGTCCTGAGATCTTGCGCTTTGTCGCGCCAGCCGGGCGTTGCCGGTGCGATCAGAGCGGTTGTGGTGCCCGCAGACCGAAAGGGCACCCCAGTGTTCCCGGCCGCCACGAGCAAGGGATTGGTGGTCGCCACAGGTGTCGTCGGTGCGCTGGCGTCTTTACCAGTCCCGCTTTGCAGCGCCGCAGGCACCGTGAACGGGGTCGGTGTCGCGACCGTCGGAAAAGCGATCGGCGCCGCCCCGGTCGGTCCCGTGGCAAGGGATATGCCGTCAGCGTCGATCTTAGCAGATACGGATTCGGGGTCACGAAGACCCGCTTGCGGCACCACGCTTGGCGCGGGCCCTTCTGGCAGCGTTGCGGCAGGGTCCTGCACCGGCTGCGCGGCTTTGGGTGCGGTCGCCAAGGGGAAGGCCGGGATCGTCGGATCAGCGGGAGACGGTACCGGGTTTTGGACGGCGACGGTTCCGTTTCCGTCGGCCGCGACGGCTTTGGCGGGGACGATTTGGGGCAAGCCTTTGCCACCCACGGCAACCGCTTGCCGGGCAATCGCCGCCGGGGCCAACGCGGCTGCCGTCGTCGTATCGCGCGCCTCAACCACCGCGCCGAGCGTCTTCTCGAAATGGCCGGACGTGCTGCCCCGGCGGCCGGGGGCGTGTCCGTGGCCGGGGGCGGATGGCGCAGACGATAGGGGCAACAGATCGATCATGCAGGCTCCAACGGGGTCGATTCGCAGCTTCCGATCGACGTCGTCAGAGCTTCAGCAAGGATCGTGCCGAATTTTGCGTGTTGGCGGTGCGGCTTCCATCGCGCGGATCGCTTTGACCACGGCCTCGGCATCGGCGCGGGCGATCAATTTCTCGATCGCGCTTTGGTCGCGGCGAGCCTCGCGCGTCGCTTCGCTGGCGCGCGCCGCGGTTGCCTGGGCCGCGCGCAAGCGGCCTTCGGCGGCTTCGGCCGACTGGTGGAGGCGTTCGCGAAAATGCGCTGCGGCGACCAGCGAAAAGCCCGCAACCGGGGCCGCCGCCGGTGTCGGTGAGACGTTCGCGGTGAGCTGCGCAATGCGCGACCTGAGCATTTGTTCGCTGGCGGCGCGATCGTGCGCGCGCGCTTCCTCGGCCTGGACCAGGCCAAGCTGGAGTGTGCGCACCCGCAAAATACGGTCGAGCTTGGAGGGCTTAGCCATCGCCGAACACGCCGATCAGCTCGGCGGCGGCATCGGGCAGCGAGACCATCTCGTCGGGGTCCTGCTTGATATATTCGAGCACCGCCGGATGGCACGCGATGGCGGCGTCGATCGCCGGATCGGCACCCGAGCGATACGCCCCCATCAGCACCAGATCGCGATTTTCCTCATAGGTGGCGAGGTGACGGCGCAGCACGCGCGCGGCCATTTGGTGCGGCTTGTCGACAATGTCGTTCATCACGCGGCTGACCGAGGGGCCGATGTCGATCGCCGGATATACGCCGCGCTCGGCCAGCGCGCGGTTGAGCACGATATGCCCATCGAGGATCGAGCGGGCGCTGTCGACCACGGGGTCGTTGCCGTCATCGCCATCGGCGAGCACGGTATAGATGGCGGTGATCGATCCGCCCGAGGCAACGTCGGTCCCCGCGCGTTCGATCAGATTGGGCAGCATTGCGATTGCGGAGGGCGGATAGCCGCGCGCGCTGGCCGGTTCGCCCAGCGCCAGGCCGATTTCGCGCCCGGCATGCGCCACGCGGGTGAGCGAATCCATGATCAGCAGCACCTTCTTGCCCTCGGCGCGGAACGCCTCGGCAATGGCGTGCGTCCGCAGCGCGCCGCGAATGCGCAGCACCGGCGAATGGTTGGCGGGCACCGCGATGACGACGGCGCGCTTGCGCGCTTCGCCCGCCACCTTGGTTTCGAGGAAGTCGGCGACTTCGCGGCTGCGTTCGCCGATCAGGCCGATGACGATGACATCGGCTTGCGCCGCGCGCACGATCATGCCGAGTAGCACCGATTTGCCGACGCCCGAACCGGCCATGATGCCGATGCGCTGCCCTTGGCCAACGGTGAGCAAACCATTGATCGCGCGCACGCCGACATCGAGCGGGTGCAGCACGCGACCCCGGTCGAGCGGCGATTGCAATTTGCCCGCAAGCGGCCAGCGCGCCGCACCGCGGATCGGCCCCAGCCCGTCGATCGGCTTGCCCGCGCCATCGACCACGCGGCCGAGCAACGCCGCCCCGACCTCAGCCTCGCCCGGAGGTCCGAGCGGGCGTACCGGCGCTTGCGGGAGCAAGGCCGCCGGGCCGCCGAGGTTCATCAACAAGGTGCGGCCATTGCGGAAACCGATCACTTCGGCTTCGACACCAGATTGCCGGTCACCGACCTGGCACACCGTGCCGACCGGAAGCGTCAGGCCGACGGCCTCCATCAGCAATCCGTCGAACGACGCCAAGCGCCCGGATACCTTGGGTCGCGGCGCGAAATCGGGCAGGCCGAGCGCGTCGAGATAGTCGCCGGTGAAGCGGTTCAGCATGGCATGCTCTTGGTGTTCCGTTGGTGCTGAGCCTGTCGAAGCACCTCACGCCCCACAAGCGGCGGTGCCACAAGCGATGGCCCTTCGACAGGCTCAGGGCGAACGGTGTGCAGGGCGGTCATGCCCCGGGCACCGCGACATGATCGATCGCTTGCGCCAATTGTTCGAGCCACAAGTCCGGTCCGTCCTCGACGATGGTCGACGCGCTTTCGAGCACGAACGATCCCCGCGCCACGCTGGCATCGCCGACCGCGAAGATCTGGCGGGGCAATTTGCCCTCGAGCAAGGCGACATCGTCGGGGTGAACCCGCAGCATCGCCGATTCGGTGGCATCGGTCAGCAAGTCGGCGGCGGCTTCGATCCGCTGGGCCAGCCGGTCGGACGAAATGCCGGCTTCGCCGACCAGCCGCGTGACCAGGAACAGCACGGTTTCGCGCAAGCGACGCGCAACCGCTTCGCGGTCGATCCGGTCGTTCGACTGCAGCGCCTGGCTGAGCGATTCGAGCAGGACGCGGTCGCGCTCCGCCAGCGCGGTCATTTCGGCGCGCGCGGCATCGCCGCCCTCGACATAGCCGATCGCATAGCCCGCTTCATGCGCGACCGCGACCGGGTCGACAAAGGGCGTTGTCGGCGGGGCCGGGTTGGCATCGAACGGATCCCAGCCTGCGGTCGGATTGGTGCCGGGGGCGGCGGGCGAGAAATGCCGCGGGCGTTCGCCCTCGCTGCCGTGCGGGGAGAAGGAAACCGGCCCGCGCTCGGCGCGCTCGCGCAAGTCGGCGGCGGCAAAGCCCGCGACCCGCGGCGCGAAGGCGGCCTGCAGCGCTTCGGCCACGCCCTGGCTGCGCGCGGAAAATCCGGCGGTGAATTCAGACATAATCGTCTTCACCCGCGCCCATTTGGATGGTGCCGTCCTTGGCGAGGTTGCGTGCGATCTGGATGATCACCTTTTGCGCGTCGAGCACTTCGCTCAGCTTCATCGGTCCGCGCGCCTCCATCTCGTCGCGAATGCCGTCGGCGGCGCGGCTCGACATGCAGCCGAGGAAGCGCCCGCGAATGCTTTCGTCCACGCCCTTGAGCGCGCGGGTGAGGATGTCGCTGTCGATGTTGCGGATGAGCGTGCCCAGATTCTTGTCGTCGAGTTCGAGCAGGTTTTCGAACACGAACATCGCTTCCTCGATCGCCTTGGCGACGTCGCGGTCGATCTTGAACAATTTCGGCATCACGCGCAGTTCGGTCGCCTTGCGACCGCTCGACAGGATCTTGGCGGCATCGCGCGTGCCGCCCAGCGTCACCCCGGCCGATGCCTGTGCGGCCCCGGCGCGGTTGGCGAGCATCGTGCGCAGCGTTTCGACCGCTTCGGGCGTGATCGGCCCCAGCCGCGCAAGCCGGTGCAGGATGTCGGGCTGTGCCGCATCGGGCATCAGTTCGAGCACTTGTGCGCCGACGCTCGGTTCCAGATTGGCGATCAGCACGGCGGCGATCTGCGGATGTTCCTTCTCGATCATCGCGGCGATTTCGCTGGCGTCGAGCCAGTCGAGCAAATCGAGCTGGCACGCATCTTCAGCGGGGACGATCCGTGCGAGCACGCTGTCGGCCTTTTCCTGCCCCAACGCGCGCGTCATCACCGCTTCGATCCGCGGACGCGGGTCGAAGCCGATCGCGGTGCGCTCGCGCGCCTTGCCGACGAAATCGTCGAGCGCATATTCGACCTCGACCTCGCTGACATCGGCGACCGCAAACATCGCCTTGCCAAGCTGCCGCACTTCTTCTGGGTCGAGCTTTTGCAGGATCGCGGCGGCTTCTTCCTCGCCGACCAGCATCATCAACACGGCGGCACGTTCGACGCCGGTAAAGGTGCGCATGGGAGCGTTCATGACTTGATCATGTCCCGAACGGCGAGCGCGGCGCGCGCCGGATTGTCGCGGGTGAAGCCGCGCACCATGCCGATGCGATCGTCATAGTTGCGGGCGCTTTCCAGCGCGTCGATGCTGACGGGCTGGTCGCTCGGCGGCGGCGGAGCTTGTCCGCCACCCTGCGCTTCGCTCAGCAGATCGCGACCGAGCGCCGGGCGGTCCTGCGGCGCGACCGGTTCTGGGTCCTTTTTCATCAAGCTCTTGGCGAGCGGCCGGACGCCGAGGAACAAGACCAGCAAGGCGATCACCAGTGCCGTCGCGTTGCGCGCGACCACCGGCAGCCAGCCTGCTTCATACCAGGGCTGCTTGTCGTCCAGCGCGGTTCCGCCAGCGAATTTGCGGCTGATCACGGTGACGCGGTCGCCCCGGCTGGGGTTGAAGCCCACCGCCGTCTGGACGAGCTGGGTGACTTGCTGGATCTCCATGGTGCCGCGCGGCTTGCCGGTTTCGGGGTCGCGCAGCAGCACCGCGACCGACAGCCGCGTGATCGTGCCGGGCGCGGTGCGGCTGACCGACACTTCTTTCCCTAGATCATAAGCGCGCGAATATTGGTCGCTCGCCTTCATCGCATCGCTGACCGCTCCGGCAGCGGCCGCCACCACCGGTGCAGCGGCACCGGGGGTCGACACACCCGAACCTGCGGGCGGTGCCGGGGTCGGCGTCGCGGCGGGCTGCGGGGCGGACAGGGTGGATGCGGGCGGCGGCGTGTTGGACAGTGCGCCCGGAATGCCGCCGGGGGCTTGCGCGTCCTTGCCGTTGCCGGTCCACTGGCCCTGCTCGACGCGGAGCGCGCCTTGCTTGTCATAGCTTTCGCGCGTCGCCTGGGTTTCGTTCAGGTCGACATCGGCCTGGATTTCGGCGGTGAAATTGCCGGCACCAATCAGCGGGGTGAGCAATTGCACGACCTGGGCGCGGTACTTCTCTTCGACGCGCCGCTGGAAGGCGATGCGCTCGTCGCTAGCGATGCCGAGCTGGCTTTGGTTGGCCCCCTTGGTCAGCAACCCCCCCATCTGGTCGACGATGGTGACGCCTTCGGGCTTCATGCCCGGCACCGAGGAGGCGACGAGGTTGACGATCGAGGACACTTGCGCGTCGCCGAGCGAACGGCCCGGTTGTAGCTTGACGATCACCGAGGCGGACGGCGCGGCATTGTCGCGCACGAACACCGATTGTTCGGGCGTGGCGAGGTGGACGCGGGCTTCGGCAACGGCATCGATCTCCTGGATCGACCGGGCGAGTTCGGTCTCGCGTGCCTGGCGCAGGCGTTCGCCTTCGACGGCGCGCGACACGCCCATCGGAAGATTGTCGAGGATTTGATATCCGCCGGGCGCAGCCTTGGGCAGGCCTTGCCCTGCAAGCAGAATGCGCGCGCGCGAATAATCGTCTTCCGCAACCGTCAGCGCGCCGGTGCCGGGGTCAATCCGCGAGGTGATGTTGGCCTGTTGCAAGGCGGCCGTCACCGACGCCTTGTCGCTATCGGCAAGGCCGGAGAACAGCGTCTTTTGCGTCGGCGTTGCAAGCATCATCCAGGCGAGCGCGGCAGCGGCGATCAAGCCGACGAGCAGTACCATCGGCAAGCTGCGGCGGACGGCTGGCTGCGCCAGCAGACCCTGGATCTGCTGCAAGGGGTTGGCGAAGCGTTCGGGCACCAGGGCGGCGACACCGGACTGCGGGGCGGGGGTGAGGGCGTTGCTCATCTATCTTAGACCGGCATGCTCATAATGTCCTTGTATGCGGACAACAGTTTGTTGCGGACTTGCAGCGTCGCTTCGAACCCGACCGAGGCTTGCTGACGCGCCATCATCACCTTGGCGATGTCGATCGTCTCGCCGCGTTCATAGGCTTCGGACAGCTTGCCGGCCTCGACCTGGCCCTGGTTCACGCTCTTCAGCGCGTCTTCCATGGTCGCGGCGAAGCTCGCGGGCTTGGCCGCAGCCGCCGGGGCGGCTCCCGATGTGGTGCCAGCCCGGGCCAGCGCCTGGTTGCGTTCGAGGATCTGCGCGCGCAGCGCCATCACCCGGTCGACGCCCATCGCGCCGCCACCGCCAATGCCGTCGATGCTCATGCCCAGGCCGTCCGGTTGGTGGCGGGCACGATGTCATCGCCCTGTTCGCGCGCCTTGGCGAGGCGGTAGCGCAGCGTACGCTCCGAGATGCCAAGCCGCTTGGCGGTTTCGGTGCGGCTGCCGTTGCACGCCGCGAGCGTTTCGCGGATCGCCTGGAATTCGTGCATCTGGACGATGTTGCCAAGCGTCGCGGGCTGCCCCGGCTGGTCGTTGGCGGCGCGCGCGGCGGGGCGATCGAACACAATGTGTTCGGCCGAAATCGTGTCGCCACCGGCGAACAGCAACGCGCGCTGCACGACGTTTTCCAGCTCGCGGACATTGCCCGGCCAATCGTGGCGGATCAGCAGATCGATCGCCGACTGGTCAGGCCAGGGGATCGTCATGCGATTGCCGGCATGGCGCAGGATCAGCGTTGCGGCGAGCGCGGGCACATCCTGCGGACGATCGGCGAGCGGCTTGGTGGTGAGCGGGAAGACCGAGAGGCGGTAATAAAGATCGGCGCGGAAGCGGCCGGCCGCGACTTCATCCTGCAGATCGCGATTGGCGCAAGCGATGACGCGCACGTCGATCGCCTGCGGCGTGGTCGCGCCGATCGGGACGATCTCGCGTTCTTGCAGCGCGCGCAGCAGTTTGGCCTGCAATTGCAGCGGCAGTTCGGCGATTTCGTCGAGCAGCAGCGTGCCGCCATGGGCGGCGCGGAAAAAGCCTTCGCCGCCCGACGATGCGCCCGTAAACGCGCCCTTCTGATGGCCGAACAGCAACGCCTCCAGCATCGTCTCCGGCAAGGCGGCGCAATTGATCGCGACGAACGGCCCGGCGGCACGCGCCGATTTCAGATGGATCGAGCGCGCCAGCACTTCCTTGCCGGTGCCGGTCGGGCCGTTGATCAGGACGGTGATGTCGGCTGCGGCAACGCGATCGGCGAGCGCGTGGAGCGCCAGGCTTTCAGGGTCGGCGGCCGTCGGCATTTCGGGCTCGGCGAGCAATGCGCGGACGAAGCCCGCGCCAACCGCCGCATCCGCACCGGAAAAAGCGATGCGCGCCGGATGGCCGTCACGCGAGGGTACGATGTAACGCCCCTCGGTGCCGATCACGACCGTGCGCGCAGCGGCGGGGGGTGTTTCGCCGTCCGCGACCAGATACAGGTCGCCGCTGCGCAGCTTGCCGTCTTCGAAGCTGCCGATCGCGAAGCCTTGCGCGCGCAAGGTCGAAACCAGCGCATAATGCTGGCGAAGGATCGCGGCGGATGGGATGATGGATCGCATGAAATTCCCCCTGGTCAATCCAGGGAATGCCCTACCCGTGGTAAACGACCCGTTAAGGACGTTGCAAAGCGGCAATATTTTTCCGGCGGCAACCGGCCGTCGCCGCAACATTGTGCACAAGGGTGTCGGTGCGGACAAAATGGCGTGGTTTGCAAAAGTGCTTAATCCCTGCCGCGACCGGTCGTTACCTGTGATGGCGGCTCGGCTCTCCGATAGGGGGCGGCGGGATTGCCGAACCACGATGGAGACACATCATGACTGTTATCGGAACCAACGTCGCCGCGCTGCGCGCGACCAATGCGTCGAACACCGCCAGCGCTGCGCTGGCAACCAGCATCGAGCGTCTGTCGACCGGCAAGCGCATCAACTCGGCCAAGGACGACGCGGCTGGCCTCGCCATCGCTTCCTCGCTGACCTCGCAGATCAAGGGTCAGAATCAGGCGATCCGCAACGCCAATGACGGCATCGCGCTCTCGCAGACCGCAGACGGCGCGCTCGGCGAAGTCACCAACATCCTGCAGCGCGTTCGTGAGCTTGCCGTTCAGTCGGCATCGGGCACCTATGCAGCGGGCGATCGTACCAACTTGCAGGCCGAAGTTACGCAGCTGACCGGTCAGCTGAGCGACATTCAGAGCAAGACCAACTTCAACGGCGTGTCGCTGCTCGGCACCACTGCAGCCACGGTGAAAATCCAGACGGGTTCGTCGGCAACCGACACGGTTTCGCTCGCCGTTGGCGGCCTGGATCTGTCCGGCGTGACCGGTTCGGACATTTCGACCGCAGCCGGTGCGACCACTGCGCTCGGTGCGCTCGACACCGCGCTGGCGGCTGTCAACACGACGCGGGCAACGCTGGGTGCGGGCCAAAGCCGCCTGAGCTCGGTGGTCAACAACCTGACGACCAACGTCGCCAATCTGACCGACGCCCGCAGCCGCATCGAAGACGTCGACTTCTCGACCGAGACGACCAGCCTCGCCAAGGCGCAGATCCTCAGCCAGGCCTCGACCGCACTGCTCGCTCAGGCGAACCAGTCGCAGCAGGGCGTGCTGAAGCTGCTCGGCTAAGACGGACCGGCCCTGGCACCCGACCCCCTATACGGGTGTCGGGGCCGACCGGGATCTCTTGCGTACGCGCGGGACGGTCCAACGAAAACCCCGGCGATCCAGCAGGGTCGCCGGGGTTTTTGGTGTCGGGGTGTCGGACGAATTCGACGCTAGCGCTGGCGGTGGGGAACTCTACCAGCTCCGGTTAAGCGCTGCGTCATCATCGAAGCGTTGCACGGACGCCGACCTCTCCACCCGCACTTGCCAACTCGCGTTCGGCTTGGATGAAGCCATAGGCCGGCACCACGTCTCCCGCGCGGTTCGCAACCGCCGCCCAGTCCTCTACCAGTTGCGCTCCGGCCGTATCGCGCGTGCCGATGTACAGGCCTTGCGACAGCGTGACGTGCGCGGTCGCAAAATGCCCGGCTCCGGCGCACAGGATGGTGCGCGTGGGGGCTTCCTCCCCGGTCAACCCCAACAGCCCGGGGCTGACAAAGGCCGGATCAAGCAGCGCCAGGCTCTCATCGGAGAGCACGCCGCGAGTCATTTGCGTTGCAGCGGTCGGGGCGAGGCAATTCACCCGAATATCGTATTTTTCCCCTTCAATCGCCAGCGTCTGCATCAGCCCAACCAGCGCCATTTTTGCCGCACCGTAATTCGCCTGGCCGAAATTGCCGTACAGTCCGGAAGATGAGGTCGTCATCACGATCCGCCCGTAACGCTGCGCGCGCATAGTGTCCCAAACGGCTTTGGTGCAGATCGCGGCACCCATAAGATGCACGTCAACGACCAGCCGGAAATCGTCGAGGCTCATCTTGGTGAAGCTCTTGTCGCGCAATATGCCGGCATTGTTGATCAGAATGTCGATCCGCCCCCAGCGCTGCATCACCGTTTCCGCCATCGCGGCGACCGCGTCTGGCTCGGTCACCGAGGCCCCGATACCGATCGCATCGCCGCCCTCGGCCACGATCGCCGCAGCGACGCTCTCGGCCGCCTCGATTGAAACATCGTTGACGACGACGCGCGCGCCGTGCCGCGCGAGATAGCGCGCGTGCTCCCGCCCGAGCCCGCCGCCGGCACCCGTCACGATCGCAACTCGGTCCTGCAATGACATCCAACCCTCCTATGATTTTGCTCTGCATAGCCGCAGATAAAATCACTCTCAAGAGAGTTAGTGAGTTGTCAGAATATGGGGTAGGCGTGGCCGCTCAGCGGCAGATTGCCAGGAAACCGCCGGCCATGAACTTGGCCATATGTTCCTTGACCGCGACGAAATCGTCCGAGCGGCTGATCCCGCCCGAGAGTTTGTCGATCCGCCCGGTCCGCGCGAGCGTCAGCATCAGCGAGCCGGTCACGAAGTGATATCCCCAGAAAATCTTGCGCTCGTCGCAATCGGGCAAGGCGCGCTTCAACAGTTCGATCAGCCGCAGCACGACCGGGTCGAAATGCGTGTCCATCAATTCGGCCCCCCATTCCGGCGTATTGGCGACCTGCGCGCCGAGCTTGGCATAGTTCCGCCAGCCTTCGCCTCCCTCGATATACAAATCGAGGTCGGTATCGAGGAATGCGTGCAACGCGCCCTCCACTGTCGGCTTGCCGCCACAGGCCGCTTCATAATCGGCCAGTGCCTTCATGCGCCGCTCGCTCGTAACCACGGCACGCCGCGAGAAGACGGCATCAAACAGCGCTTTCTTGTCGGCGAAATAGTAATTGAGCAGCGTGTGATGGACCCCGACGCGCTTGGCGACCTCTTTCAGCGTTACGCCATATAGGCCGTGCTGCGAGAACAGCTCTTCCGCCGTATCGAGGATCAGCTCCATCGTCTCGGCGCGTTGTTCGGCCCTGCGCGGTCGCCGTACCGGTTTCGTCTCTTCGCTCACGAGGACCGTCCTTTCAGCCTCCACGCCGGGCGTCAAGGCGCGATCAATCATTCACACGCGTGAGAGTGAGAGTTGACAGCGCGAAGTGTCGCCCACATGATGCCCTCAACGATAAGACGCACGCCGACGGAGAGGTCGCATGGATATTCTGGCAGCGGAGCCGCGCGTTCGGCCGAACACCGCTGCGGCCGCACGGCGACGGGGCATCGTCCTTGTCACGCTGACGTTCGTCTATGTCCTGAACTTTCTCGACCGCCAATTGCTCGGGATCCTGGCCAAGCCGATTCAGGACACGCTGCACATCACCGACGGGCAGTTGGGGCTGATTGGCGGGCTGTATTTCGCCTTCTTCTACTGCTTCATCGCGATCCCCGTTGGCTGGTTCGCCGACCGGACCAATCGCGTGAGCGTGGTTGCGCTCGCCTGTGCGATCTGGAGCGGGGCGACCATCGCTTGCGGGCTGGCGGCGACCTTCCCGCAATTGGTGATCGCGCGGATGACGGTTGGGTTTGGCGAGGCGGGCGGGGTGCCGCCCTCTTATGCGATCATCACCGACACATTTCCGCCGGGCACGCGCGGGACCGCGCTCAGCATCTACAATCTCGGGCCGCCGATCGGAGCGGCAATCGGCATTGCGTTCGGCGCATCGATCGCGGCGGCGTTCGACTGGCGCTACGCCTTCATCGCTATCGGTGTGATCGGGGTGGTGACCGCGATCGCGGTGCGGCTGCTGATCCGTGAGCCAGTCCGCGGTGCCCTGGACGATGCGGCAACGACCCGGCCCGCCGACGCGCTGCCCTTCTGGCGGACGGTCGGGGCGTTCTTCACCAATCCCGTGTTGCTGCTGGTGTCGATCGGCAGTGGCGCTACGCAATTCGTGACCTACGGGCTCGGCAATTTCGCGGTGCTGTTCCTGATCCGCGAAAAGGGCATGACCCTGAAGGAAATCGCGGTGTGGTATGCGATCGCGGTGGCGCTCGGTATGGGCGGTGGGATGCTGATCTCGGGGCGTGTGATCGACCGCCTGATCAAGCGATCGCGGCAAGTCTATGCGATCGGGCCGGCGGTATCACTGGCGATCGCGCTGCCCTTCTACGTCGCGTTCGTTTGGGCTCCGACCTGGCCGCTGGCCTTGGTGTTGCTCACCGTGGTGATGCTGCTCAACTATTTCTATCTCTCGGCGTCGGTCGCGCTGGTGCAGGAAGAGGTGCGCCCCGATCAGCGTGTTCTGTCCGGGGCCTTGCTGTTGCTGGTGATGAACTTCATCGGGCTCGGGCTGGGGCCTACCTATGTCGGCGCGGCGAGCGATTATTTCGCTGCGCGCGGCGTGGCGCACGCTCTGCAGATCGCCCTGTACACGCTGGCACCCGCCTATCTGGTCGCCATCGCCTTGTTTTTGTGGCTCGGTCGCGTCCTGCGCCGGAGCGGTTTCGTCGGAAAGGTTGCCGCATGATCGCGTTTCGCCGTTTCAAAGTTCTTGCCGCCCTTGCGCTGGCGCTTCCTGCAGCGACGCATGCGAGCGAGACCGCGCCCATCGTCGCCGCCCCGGCGGGGGCGGTGCAGGGGGCGGCCGACGGGTCGATCCGCGTGTTCCGGGGCATTCCCTATGCAACCCCGCCGGTGCAATCGCTGCGCTGGCGACCCCCGGTAGCGCTGCCGCGCTGGCAAGGCGTCCGCCCCGCCACCGCGTTCGGGCCCGCCTGCGTCCAGCCACAGAGCAAGACGCCGTCGTCAATCTATAGCGGCGATCCGATGCCGGTGAGCGAGGATTGCCTGACGCTCAACATCTGGACGCCCGCCAAGGCGGATAAGGCACCGGTGTTTCTCTGGATTCACGGCGGTGCGCTGGTGGGCGGATCGAGCCGCGACCCGGTGTATGACGGCAAGCGTCTTGCCGAGCGTGGGGTGATCGTCGTGTCGATCAACTATCGGCTGGGCGTGCTCGGCTGGCTGGCCCATCCCGGCCTGAGCGCAGAATCGCCGCAGCATGTGTCGGGCAATTACGGTCTGCTCGACCAGATTGCGGCGCTGCAATGGGTGAAGGCCAATATCTCGGCTTTTGGCGGGGATCCGGCCAGGGTGACGATCGCGGGCGAATCTGCTGGCGGGCTGAGCGTGATGTACTTGCTCGAATCGCCGCTGGCGCGCGGCCTCTTCTCTCGGGCGATTGTCGAGAGCGGCTACATGATCTCGATGCCCGAACTCCGCAAGGCGGTGTACGGAGCGCCCTCGGGCGAGGGGGCGGGGCAAATGCTGGCTGCCGCACTACAGGCACCCGACGTGGCGGCGCTGCGCGGCATCGATGCGCAGACGCTGACCAATGCTGCGGCGGGCATGGGCTATGGCCCCTGGGGCACGGTCGACGGGCGCGTGCTGCCCGAGCAGATGGTCTCGGCCTTCGCCGCGGGCCGACAGGCGGCGGTGCCGCTGCTGGTCGGGTTCAATCAGGGCGAAATCCGGTCGCTGACGGTGCTTGCGCCCAACGCTCCGGCGACGGCCGCCGATTATGAAAAAGGCATTCGCGATCGCTATGGCGATCTCGCCGATGCGTTCCTGCGATTGTATCCGGCGGCCGGCTATAAGCAGAGCATTCTCGCGACGACGCGCGACGCGCTCTACGGCTGGACCGCGGAGCGCCTGGCGCGCACGCAAACCGCGATCGGGCAATCGGCCTATCTCTATCTGTTCGATCACGGCTATCGCGCCGCCGATGATGCCGGGCTGCACGCATTCCATGCCAGCGAATTGCCGTTCGTGTTCGGCACCTTCGATCGCACCCCGCCGCGTTGGCCGCGCGTCGAGGATGTGCCGGTGAACCGCGCGCTGTCCGACGCGATGGCGGATTATTGGGCGAGCTTCGCGCAGGGCGGCCAGCCGGTCGCGGCACAGGCACCGGCGTGGCCCGCGTTCGGCAGCGGCGAAAGCTATCTTCACTTCACCGATGTGCCGCGGGTCGAAACCAAGCTGATGCCCGGCATGTTTGCGCTCAACGAAACGGTGATGTGCCGCCACAAGGCGACCGGCAAGATCGGATGGAACTGGAACGTCGGGCTGGCCGCACCGAAGCTTCCGGCGGCGAGCGCGGAGTGTCCTTGAGCGTGCCGGCGCAGCCCCCGCTTGGGAGGCTGCCTTGGGCGGCTGCGCGCCTCGCTACCGCGCTACCTTGGTTAGCGGGATGGTCCCCGCGGCAAGCTCGGCATTAAGCCGCAGCTTGTCGATCTTGCCGGTCGCGGCGAGCGGCATGGCTTCGATTTGCGCGACCTGGTCGGGAATCCAGAAATCGGCGACCTTGCCGCGCAACAGCGCGATCAGCGTAGCGGGCGTTACGTCCGCCTCCGCCGTCTCGACGATCAGCACGGGGCGTTCGCCCCATCGCTCGTCGGCGCGCGCGATCACCGCGACGTGCCGCACCGCCGGGTGCATCCCGATCAGCGCCTCGATCTCGTTCGGGTTGATCCATTCCCCGCCCGATTTGATCAAATCCTTGGCGCGCCCGCAGATCGTAAGATTGCCCTCGCCATCGATCATCGCGAGGTCGCCTGTGTCGAAAAATCCCTCTTCGTCGAGCGCGTCGCTCTGCGCCTTGAAATAACGGTCGAGCACGCTCGCCCCGCGCACCTTGAGATGACCAAGCGTGTCGCGCTGGCGCGCGAGCGTTACCCCCGCTGCATCGGTCAGCTTCAACTCGACGCCAAGCGGGGGGCGGCCCGACGCGCCACGGCTCTGCGCGGTCGGATAAGGCGGCGATATCGTGCCGGTCGGCGACAATTCGGTCATCCCCCAACTCGTCTGGACATGCACACCCAGACGCTCTTCGATCCGGCGGATCAGCGCTTCGGGACAGCTCGATCCGCCGATCAGGACACGCTCAAGGTCGGGCAGCGTTTCGCCCGTGCGTTCGAGGTGATCGACCAGCCCAAGCCACACGGTCTGCACGCCGACCGCGATGGTCACGCGCTCGTCGCGCATCACCCGCGCGAGACTCGCGCCGTCGAGCATCCGCCCGGGCAGGACGAGCTTGGTACCCGCCCCCGGCGCGGCGAAGGGCAGGCCCCAGCCATTGGCATGGAACATCGGTACGCCGAGCAGCAGCACATCGCGCGCCGTCAGCGCCATCGCATCGGCCTGCAGCGCGCGCAGCGTGTGGAGATAGTTGGAACGGTGGGTGTAGACGACCCCCTTGGGTCGTCCGGTCGTGCCCGAGGTGTAGCACAGCCCTGCGGCGACGGTCTCCGCAAAGTCGCCCCACAGCGTTTCGACACCATGCCGTTCCAGCAGGTCGTCATAGGCCCAAAGCCGCGCCGGATGCGTGCCGATCGGGGTGCCCTGCGGCAGTGGAGCGTCGATCACCACCACATGCGCGACCTCGGGACAGTCGGCGAGGACGTCGCGCAACACCGGCAGCAGATCGGACGCGACGACGATCACGCGGTCCTCGGCTTCGTTGATCATCGTCGCGAGATGCGCGGGCGTCAGCCGTGGGTTGAGCGTATGGCACACAAGCCCGATGCCCATCGCGGCGTAATAGGTTTCGAGATGCGCCTGGGTGTTCCAGGCCAGCGTCCCGATCCGGTCGCCGAACCCCAGGCCAAGCGTGCGCAGCGCCCCCGACAGGCGGTTGCTCCGCAGGCGCAAGGCACCATAGCCGATCCGTCGGACCGCCTGCCCGGCATCGGCCTCTACGATCTGCGTATCACCGAACCACTGTGCGGCATGATCCAGGAACTTCTCGACGGTCAGGCCGTATGTTTGCATGGTGCTTTCGAAACTCGCGGGTAAGGGCCGCCGCCTGCACAGGCGACGGCCAGGCGGTACAGGTCAGAACGTTTTGAGCACCTTGACGCCGTACTGGCGTGGCGGCCCGGCGAAATCGAGGCCGCTGTTGAGTGCCGCGACATAATGCTGGTCGGTCAAATTGGTGCCATAAGCGGTGACGGTCCAGCTCTTGTGCTGGAACGCCACCTGCGCGCCGAGAATGTTGCGCTCGCCGAGCCGATCGCCCTGCGCTGCATTCTCGAACAGCGTTGCCCATTGCGCCGCGATATGTCCGAAATTGACGCGCGGGGTCAGCGTGTCGCCGCTCGCGAAACGATGTTCGTACGAGGCACCAAGGTTAAAGGTGAGGTTGGGCGCGTAGGTCTGCTCGCGCCCCTTTAAGTTGAGGCAGGTCGCGGTGGCGGGGCCGGTGGTTGGCGAACACGGCGCAAATGACCCGCCGGTGCGCGTGTCGAGCGCGTAGAACTGCGCCAACTCACTGTGCAAGGCGTTGATCCCGGCGTCGAAGGTGAAGCTCCCCAGCTTGAAATCGGCCTCGGCTTCGAAGCCATAGATCTTGGTCGTGCCGGGGACGTTGATCTCGAAGCCGAACACCGGCAGCGTCGGATACCCCACGATCACCTGGAAATTTTCATAGTCGTTGTAGAAGGCGTCGATCGTCGTGTGGATGCGGCCGCCGGCGAAATTCGCCTTCCAGCCGGCTTCATACGAACGCACCTTTTCGGGCTGGAATGGCGGTGTGGCCAGACCCGAGCCGACCGGCACGTTGATCCCGCCCGGGCGGAAGCCGGTTGCGACGAAGCCGTAGAGATAGTTGTTGGGGTCGATCACCCAGCCGAGCGATGCCTTGTACGAGAAATTGTTCGATTTGATCTGCTGGTCGTCGCGCAGCAGCAGCCCGTTCTGGTTGATGTCGACATGGTTGGTCGATTGGCTGGCGGTGTAGCGCCCGCCCAGATCAACCGTCAGCCGCGGCGTGATCTTGAAGCCGACCTGGCCGAACACCGCGAGCGAGCGCTCGGGGTTGCGCCCTTGCAGTGTATATTGCCCGGCGGTGGTGCCGAGCGGCTGCCCGGCACCGGGCGCGTCGATCACGAATTGGTAGGGCGGCAGCCAGAAATAGGTATTCCACAGCCCGAACGCGCCGACCAACCAGGTGAACCGCTGGTTATCGGGTGAGATGAGGTTGAATTCCTGGCTGAACTGCGTTTCGGTGGTGGTGTCGAAGAAGATGTAATTTTTCTGCGCGGGCGTAGTCGGCGTGGCGGCGACATTCGCGGTCGCGTTGGTGCCGTCGAGATCGGCGCGGTACAGCGTGTTGCCGGTCTGGAAGCCGCTGATCGAGCGGAACTTGACCCCACCGGCAAATTGGTAATCGATCTTGAGCACGGTGCGGACGAACTTGTCGCGCGCCTCCTGCGGCATGTTGGCGGTGATATCGAACAGGTCGCGGTAATTGGGGTTGGCGATGGTGCCGCCCGCCAGCGTCAGCGTCTTGGAGCGATTGGTGAACGGGTCGGCCGGATAGGCCCCCATGTCGAGATAATCGAGATCGGTCTTGGACAGGATCGACAGGCGATCGGTCGGCTTCCACAGGAAGCTGATCCGCCCCGCGATTGAGCGTACGCTGCCGTTATTGCCGGTATAGGCCGCGCCGCCGGGTCCGGTAATGTGGTAGAAGCCGTCGCGCCGCTCGCCCGAAAAGGCAACGCGCGCGGCGAAGGTGTCGCTGATCGGCAAATTGACCGCGCCCTGGCCGTTCAGATCGTTATAATTGCCGTAGCTCGCGGCGAGATAGCCGTGCGAGCCGCCGCCGATGATCGGATCGTTGGTGTTGGCGAACACCGCGCCGCCCGTGGAATTCTGCCCGACCGACGTGCCCTGCGGCCCGCGCAGGATCTGGATGTTCGCGATGTCGAAATAGGGTTCCTCCTGGAAATAGCCCGGAAAGGTCGGCACGCCATCGCGATAGGTGATGACGCCGGTGGTGGTCTGCGAATTATGCTCGGCCTTGCCGATGCCGCGAATGTTGAACTCCAGCCCCTGGCCGAAATTGTTGACGACGACGCTCGGCACCGCAAATTGCAGCGCGTCGATATTGACGACGCCCTTATTGGCAAGATCCGCCCCGGACAGCACCGACGCAGCGATCGGCGTCTGCGACAGCTTGTCGTTGCGGCGCAGCGCGGTGACGACGATATCCTGGCTGCTATCGCCGGGCGCTTCCGCCGTTGTCGCGGTCCCCACCGGGGCCGGTACCGTTTGCGCGATTGCCGCGCCACTCGAGGTGAAGGCCAGCGCCGACGCGCTCAGCAACCAAGCACAGCTTTTCATAAGAAGACTTCCCCATCCTCATCCTGACGCGCTCTGCGGCGCGATGGTGATGCGATGCCTGAGTTTTTGCCTTAGTGCAACATTCATTCTCTGTAGAGTTAACGAAAGTGCGATTTGACGGGCGGGCGCGGTGAAGCGGTCTCCGAAGCCGGGCGCGGCCTCCCACCCTGCGAACCATCAACCCACGGGCGAGGATCGCCCGCGCCTAATCAGTCGTCCCTGGATTCGAGCAAGGTGCGAAGGCGCTCGGCATCCGCTGGCGAGGCGGGGTTATAGACAATCATTCCGAGCTCGGGCCGCCCTTCCACCGCGAAGGACGAGAACTCCATCGCAAGCGGTCCAGCGGTCGGATGATGGATGCGCTTCACACCCTCGCCGTGCGCGGCGACATCATTGTCTTGCCACAGCGCTTCGAATTCCGGGCTGACACGACACAACTCCGTCACCAATTGGGTGACAGCGGCGCTGTCATTGGCCCCTGCGCGCGCTACGTCGGCGCGAAAGGCACCGACAACAAAGCGGGCGATACCGTCCCAATCCGCATTGCGGTCGCGGACGTGGTGGCTGTTGAACATCAGGCGAAGGATGTTGCGCTGCTCGCGCGGCAGCTTGGCATAGTCGGTCAGCACCAGAGCCGCGCCGCGGTTCCAGCCAACGACATCCCACATCGCGGTCTTGATGATCGCGGGACTGAGCACCATCCCGTCCAGCACCCGCTGGAGCCGCGGCGAGATGCCGTCGACCGGATGGTAGCGCGCTTCCGGCGGGCGGCCGAGGCCGAGCATGTAGAGATGCTCGCGCTCCGGTTCGGTCAGCAAGAGCCCCTTGGCGATTCGGTCGAGCACATCGGCCGACGGCGCGCCCCCGCGCCCCTGCTCGAGCCATGTGTACCAGGTCGCGCTGATATTCGCCCGGCTGGCTACCTCTTCGCGGCGCAACCCCGGCGTGCGCCGTCGCCCGCCGCCGAATCCCAATGCCACCGGGTCGAGGCGTGTGCGGCGATCCCGAAGATACGCTCCGAGCAGAGAGGGCGCTTCGCTTGCCATGCGCAATCCTGTTAGATATTATACCCTGATACCGTCCCTACTTTAATACGGTAAGAAGCGCGACGATACGCCCCTTCGCAAGAAGGAGACTTTCCATGCGCATATTCCTGACCGGCGCGACCGGCTTCATCGGCTCACACATTATCCCCGAACTGCTCGATCGCGGCCACCGCGTGCTTGGGCTCGCCCGCTCCGACACCGGTGCCGAGCAGCTTGAAGCGGCCGGTGCCGAGGTCCATCGCGGCGACCTCGAACAGCCTGAGACACTCGCCAGCGGCGCTGCGGCGGCCGATGCGGTCATCCACTGTGCGTTCGACCACAATTTCGCGACGTTTTTCGAAAATACCAAGAAAGACGAACGCAACATCGCCGCAATGGGCGCGGCGCTGGAGGGGACATCGAAGCCGATCCTGATCACCTCTGGCGTCGGCATTGGCACGCCGTTGAACGGCGGCACTGCGACCGAGGACGTGCTCAACCCGCACCACGCGAATCCGCGCATTGCGACCGAGCTTGCCGGCGCTGCGCTGATCGCGCGACGGATCGACGTGCGCACCATCCGGTTGCCGCAGGTGCACGACACCAGCCGGGCCGGGCTCATCACCCCGTTGATCGCGGAGGCCCGCCGCGCTGGAGCAGTGGCGTATCTCGGCGAGGGACAGACGCGCTGGTCTGCGGCGCATGTCCGCGACGTGGCGAAGCTTTACGTTCTGGCACTGGAGAAGGGCGAGCCCGGCGCGCGGTACAACGCCTCGGTCGAGGAGGGGGTGTCGGCACGCGCCATCGCCGAGGTGATTGGAAAGGGGGCCAATCTACCGGTCCGCTCGATCATGCCCGACGAGGTCGAGCGCTATTTCGGCTGGATGGCCCCCTTCGCAGGCCGCGACATGATCGCGTCGAACGCCTGGACCGTCGCGCGGCTGGGATGGGAGCCGACGGGGCCGGATCTGCTCAGCGATCTCGCGGCGCTCGACTATCGCTGATCCGGTTGATGGGGCGGTTCCCAATCAGGGACGAATCGAACATATCGGCCCAGACGCAAATCTGGCCGAAGTCGCTATTGCGAGCAGGGCACCACGAACCCTCTCGGTTCGTGGTTCTGCCTAAAACTGGTGCTGCCGGTGAGGATTGAACTCACGACCTCAGCCTTACCAAGGATGCGCTCTACCACTGAGCTACGGCAGCATGTCCACGAAGCGCCTTACGGCGCGGGCGGAAGCGGCCTAAGAGCCGCTGGAGCGGACATTGTCAAGGAGCGTGTGGCGAAGTGACGACGAAAGACGAGGAAAAAGCTGAACGGCTGGCGGCGGCGCTGCGCGAAAACCTGAAACGCCGCAAGGGCCGCGCCCGCGCCCTGGACGCAGGTGTGACCCCCAGCACTCCGGATGCACCTAAGCAATAGGCGCGCATTTTTCCGCCAGCCAAGCGTGCTCGTCCGCATCAAGATAGCCGCCAATCACTTCGACGACGCGGGCATGATAGGCATCAAGCCAGGCGCGTTCGGTGGGGCTGAGCATCTCGGCGACGATCAAGGAACGTTCGATCGGGCAGAAAGTCAGCGTCTCGAAGCCCAGCATAGTCGCACCGTGCGCGAAGCGCCGTTCCTCGACCAGCAGCAGATTTTCGATGCGGATGCCGTATTCGCCGGCTTTGTAATAGCCCGGTTCGTTCGACAGGATCATGCCCGCGCGCAGCGGCTCGGCCGCCCCCCCGCCGGGATAGGTCGGCGGCGCGATGCGCTGCGGGCCTTCATGCACCGACAGATAGGCACCGACGCCGTGGCCGGTGCCATGCGCATAATCGAGCCCGATCTGCCACAGCGGCGCACGCGCGAACGAATCGAGCTGGCCGCCGGTGGTGCCGGCTGGGAAGACCGCGGTGGCGAGCGCGATATGGCCCTTCAGCACGCGGGTGAAGCGGTCGCGCATTTCGTCGGTCGGCGTGCCGATCGGCAGCACGCGCGTCAGGTCGGTCGTGCCATCGGCATATTGCCCGCCCGAATCGACCAGATAGAGCTGGCCCAGTTCGAGCGGTGCGTTCGATTCGGGGGTCGAATGGTAATGCGGGCTCGCGCCATGCGCGCCGGTCGCCGAGATCGTGTCGAAAGAGGTGTCGAGCAACACGCCGGTTTCTTCGCGAAAGGCCTGCAGGCGATCGACGCAAGAGAGCTCCGTCAGGCCGCCCTTGGGCGCTTCCGCCTCGACCCAGCGCAGGAAGCGCGCGACCGCCGCCCCGTCGCGCGCGGACGCCGAGCGGTGGCCAGCGGTCTCGACCGGGTTCTTGATCGCCTTGGCCAGCACCACCGGGTCGCGCAGCGGCAGCACGGTGGCACCGCCTGCGGTCAGCGAATCGAAAATGGCGGACACCGCGCGCTCGGGGTCGGCGGCGATGCGCTTGCCGGAAAAGCCATGCAAAGCACCGGCAAAGGCGTCGCGCGGATGCAGGCGAATCGCATTGCCGAGATGCTGGCGCACCGCATCGGTCACCTTTTCGGGCGCGACGAACAGGTCGGCGGTGCCATCGGCATCGACGATCGCATAGGCCAGAGCGACGGGGGTGTGCGCCACGTCGCTGCCGCGCAGGTTGAGCGTCCAGGCGATCGAATCGAGCGCGGTCAGCACCACCGCATCGGCCTTGGTCTCGGACAGCCAGTCGGCGATCTGCGCGCGCTTGGCGGCCGAGCCGAGCCCGGCATGCACGTCATCCTGCACCGTCAGCACGGCAGTCGAGGGGGCAGGGCGGTCGGCCCACACCGCATCGAGCGGGTTGCTCGCGACCGCGACCAATTCTGCCCCGCGCGCGGCCAGCGCGGCGCGGGCATCGGTGACCCAGCCGCTGGTGTGCAGCCACGGATCATAGCCGATCCGCCCGCCGACCGGGGCATGCTCGCCCAGCCAGCGTGCGACATTGCTCGCGGGGACGGCGACATAGGACCAGTCGTCCGCCGATACCTGCTCGCGCACTTGCAGCGTATAGCGGCCATCGGTGAAGATCGCGGCGCTGTCGGCCAGCACCACCGCGCTGCCAGCCGACCCCTGAAAGCCGGTCAACCAGGCCAGCCGCTGGGCATAGGCCCCGACATATTCGGACATATATTCATCGGTCAGCGGCACGACGAAGCCATCGAGCCCGTCTTTTGCCAATTGGGCGCGGAGGGCGACGAGACGGGCGGCATAAGCGGACATGGGGAGCTTTCGGGAGCAGGAGGGTAGTCCAAGGTTAGGCCAAATGGGGGGTGTTTGTCAGGACAAAAGTCCGCAGCGATAGAAGCCGGGCAGTGCGGACGGTGCCATGCCCCGCGATCGCCGCGAAGACTGACCGAGGTCGGCACGGTAGGATGAGAGCCGATGCCCACCGTTCGCGCGCGCGTCGTCTATAATGAGGCGGCATCGCTTTTTCGCTGGAAAGTCGTCCCTTCATGTCCATTGCCAAGCGCCTTCGCATCGGCTCGGCCTTGATCACGGTCACCATGTTGCTGGCCATCGTGATCGCCGCATACGGCATCAATCTGGTCCGGATTGGTGGCCCGATCGGTGAACAGATCCAGGCGGAATCGGATTATGTCGCCGACATCCTGCCGCCGCCCGAATATGTGCTGGAGCCGTTTCTCGAGGCGACCTTGCTCGCCAACCATCCCGACCAGGTCGAGATGCGCGCGACGCGGCTGGCGGCGCTGCGCAAGGCCTATGACGAGCGGCACGCGTATTGGAAGGGATCGACGCTCGACCCGGCGCTGGTGAACGCCTTGACGCGCGATGCCGATGCGCCCGCCCAGCGGTTTTGGACAGAGGCCGATCATATGATCGCCGCCGCCCGCGCGCGCGACGGTGCCCAGCTCGCCCGCAGCTATGCGAGTTTGTCGGAGGCCTATGCCGCACACCGCACGCTGATCGATGCCGCGGTGACGCTGGCGGGCAAGCAACAGGCCGATCTCAAGGCCCATTCCGAGACCACGCTGACGATTACTGCGATCGCCTTGCTCGCGCTGGCGGTCACGATTCTCGCGCTGGCGATCGGATCGCGTCTGTATCTGACGCACAAGGTCATGGCACCGCTGGCGGATTTGGTCGAGGCGACCGGCGCGTTGGCCGAGGGGGCCGACCGGAGCGTGCCGAGCCTCGAGCGGACCGACGAGCTCGGCCAGATGGCGCGCGCGGTGGAGACCTTCCGTCGTGCCGCCGCCGAACGCGCGGCGCAGGAGGCGCAGGCTGCGTCTGAGCAAAAAGAGGTTGCGGAGGCGCTCGGCCAGGTGCTGCGGACGATGGCAGCGGGCGACCTGCGCAGCGGGGACGCATTGGCGTTTCCGCCGGGTTATGCGGAGGTCAATCGCGATCTCAATGGCGCGGTGGAAACGCTGCGCACGATGGTCAAGGCGGTGGTCGAGACGACCGCGCAGATCAACACCTCCTCGGAGGCGATGGCCCGCAGCACGGAGGACCTGGCCCGGCGGACCGACAGCAGTGCCGCCGCGCTCGAGCAGACGTCCGCCGCGCTTGGGCGCATGGAGGATCGCCTGCGCAGCACGGTGCAATCCGCCCGCAAGTCATCCGAGGGGTCGCAAAAAACGCTCGTCGCGGCAGGCGAAGTGCGCGCGCGCACCGATGGTGCGATAGCGGCGATGGAGCGCGTGTCCAGCAGCGCGGCCGGCATTGATGATGTGATCGGCGGGCTCGACAAGATCGCCTTCCAGACGCGCGTGCTGGCGATGAACGCGGCGGTCGAGGCCGGGCGCGCGGGCGATGCTGGGCGCGGCTTTGCGGTTGTCGCAGACTTGGTCTCGACCTTGGCGATGCGCGCGGAGGAGGAGGCCAAACGCGCCCGCACTCAACTCAGTGCCACGCAACAGGAGGTTGCGGTTGCAGTGGAAGCCGTCGGCCTGGTTGATGGCGCGCTTGAAACCATCACGACAAGCTGCTCCGAGGCGGTGGTGCTGACGCAAACGATGACGAACGATAACGTCGCTCAGGCCGATGCGATCGGCGAAATCACCAGCGCGGTGGCGCAGCTCGACCAGATCGTGCAGCAAAATGCCGCGATGGTCGGCGAAACCTCCGAAACAGCGGCGACGCTGGCGCGGGATATCACGACGTTGGCGGCGCGCGCAGCCGCGTTCCGGTATGAGGATCGAACAGAGGATGTGCCGAGCGCGCTCGAGCAGAATAGCCGTCCGGTGCCGCGCCGCGCGCCAACCGGGCGTGGGGTTCGCCTGGCCCCATCGCGGACGCTCCAGTAAGTCAGGCCACGCCACGCTCGACTTGGCGCGCGCCAAGCTTGTAGGGTGGGGGGATGACCGAACCGCTCTCGCCCCCCGTCGCCGCAACGCGCCCGCACAGCTTCACCGTTCATGGGCACACGATCGAGGATCCCTATGCCTGGCTGAAGGACCCGAACTATCCCGAGGTCGATGACGCGGATGTGCTCGCTTATCTTGCGGCCGAGAACGCCTATTTCGAAAGCGTGATGGAACCGCACCGGCCGCTGATCGACCGGCTGTATGAAGAGATGAAGGGCCGCATCAAGGAAGACGATAGCTCGGTGCCGCAAAAGGATGGCGACTGGGTCTATTGGACCGCGTTCGAAACCGGCGGGCAGTATCGCAAATGGTGGCGCCGGCCGGTCGCGGCGGGCGAGGACAAGAGCCAGGACGTGCTGATCCTCGACGAGCCGGCTTTGGCCGAGGGCAAGGAATATTTCCGGCTGGGGGCGTTTTCGGTCAGCAATAATGGGCGGCTGCTGGCCTATGCGATCGACGACAATGGTTCGGAACGCTTCGAGGTGCGCGTCAAGGATCTGATCACGGGCGCGCATCTGCCCGATGTCATTCCGGGGATGCTGTCCGAAATCGTGTGGACCGCCGACGACACGGGCTTTCTCTACGGTCTCGCCAACGACCAGTGGCGCACCGACAATGCGCGGCTGCACTGGCTGGGCACGCCGATCACGCAAGATATCGAACTGTTCAAGGAAGCCGATGAGGGGTTCCGCGTCGGGGTGAGCGAGACCAGCGACCGCAAGTGGATCGTGCTGTCGAGCGGCGACCATGTGACGAGCGAAATCTATCTGCTGCCCGCGACCGACCCGCTGGCGACGCCGCTCTGCGTATCGCCGCGCCAGGTCGGGCGCGAATATGATGTCGACATGCATGGCGACACTTTGTTCATCCACACCAACGACACCGACCCCAATTTCCGGCTGTGTACCGCGCACATTTCGGCACCGGGCGAATGGGTCGAGAAGATCGCGCCGTCGCGGCATTTCTACATGACCGGGGTCGATTGCTTCCGCGACTTCTTCATCGTCGACGGGCGCGAGGACGGTTTGGATCAGATCGAGATCCACCGCTATGAGGATGGCATCGCGCCGCAGCGCATCCGCTTCCCCGAGGCGAGCTATGATGCGGGGCTGGGCAACAATCCCGAATATGCGATGAATGTGCTGCGCGTCGGCTATGAATCGATGGTCACGCCGGGCACCGAATATGATTATGACGTGGCGACGGGCGAGCTGACCACGCTCAAGGTGCAGGAAATCCCGAGCGGCTATCAGGCGGCGAAATATCGTACCGAGCGGCTGAAGATCACCGCGCGCGACGGCACCGAGGTGCCGGTGTCGATCGTCTATCCGGCCGATTTCCCGCGCGACGGGTCGCGACCGCTGTTCCTCTATGCCTATGGCGCATACGGCTATGCCATTCCGCCGGGCTTTTCGACCGGGCGGCTGTCGCTGCTCGATCGCGGCTTTGCCTATGCCATTGCGCATATCCGGGGCGGCGATGATCTGGGCCAGCAATGGTATCTCGACGGCAAACTGGACAAGCGCACCAACACCTTCAACGATTTCGTCGATGTGGCGAAGGGGCTGATCGCGGATGGCTGGACGTCGGCGGGGCGGGTCGCGATCGC